>Ga0209728_1000957_pt1 | contig 19589 bp, 37 predicted proteins | sample RifGroD1_FD_183997 | JGI IMG/M metagenome (GOLD analysis project Ga0209728, IMG submission 183997) | Groundwater microbial communities from Rifle, Colorado, USA - Groundwater D1 (SPAdes) (version 2) | ecosystem: Environmental > Aquatic > Deep subsurface > Groundwater | place: Rifle, Colorado... | reverse complement strand
TGTGAGTAAAGAAGCTAGAAAAAAAGATAAGACTATCGGGAAAAGTTGTGCGGATTCTATAGCAAAACAAATGCTAAAATTTATCAATGGAGAATTAAGTGCAAGTATTAAACCTATTGCTAAATTCTCAAATGAAGAAAAATTGGAACCTGATGAAAAAGATAAATGTCCAGATTGTGGTATTAAATTGAAACATATTAGTGGCTGTATTAGTTGTGTTTGTGGATATAGCAAGTGCTAAAAATAAATTAAATGGGAAAGAGGAAATTAATAATGGATAAAGAACAATTAAGAGCTAAATATGGTGACGTTGAAGTATTTGTAGTAAGCAATGAATTGACAAAAGATTTTGATACATTCGTTGAATTAGATAAAGACAATAAATATAGTGATATCTTCAACTCAGTAGGCAAATTTATTCCCAGATATGATGCAGAGTTAAACTTTGAAAATCGTCAAATCATTCCATATTGCTTAGTTAAATGTGGAGAAAACTATTTCATCACTCGTAGACTAGAAGGTGATGTAAGACTCACAGGGAAGTATTCTCTGGGCGTAGGAGGGCATCTGGAGCGTGTAGATGGCACTGATAATGATTACATTAAGTCAGGCATGATGAGAGAATTAGATGAAGAAATTAGTATTAAATCTAGCATTAAATCTATTGATCTGATTGGCATGATTTGTTCAAATAATACAGAGGTTGATTCAGTACATTTGGGCCTTGTATATGTTGTAGATGTTGCCGGATTAGATGTTAGTGTAAAAGAGACTGAAACATTAGTTGGAGATTGGATTTCTAAGAAAGATTTGCTTAATTTTGAAGGAGAATTAGAAAGTTGGAGCAAAATTGCAGTAGAACAATTTATTAAATAAGTGTATAAAACAATATGGAGAGATTGAAATATATCTCTCCTACCCTCACAGAAAGGAACAACAAACTAATGCAAATAATAAACTGGGATGACTATTTCATGTCTGTAGCATACATATCATCATTGCGTAGTAAAGATCCAAGAACACAAGTTGGTGCTTGTATTGTAGATAAAAACCATAGAATCATATCAACTGGTTACAATGGTATGCCAAATAACTGTAATGATTCAGAAATGCCTTGGGAACCAAAAGAAGGATTAGAAAGTAAATATCTATATGTCGTTCATGCAGAACAAAATGCTATCTTATATGGTAAAAATGATCTTCAAGGATGTACTTTTTATGCTACATTATTTCCTTGCAACGAATGTTCAAAATCAATAATACAATCAGGAATATCTGAAGTTGTATATCTTAGTGATAAATATAACGATAGTGAACAAACAATTGCTTCTAGATTTATTCTTAATATGGCAGGAGTCAAGTATAGACAATTGATTAGTGATACTATGATAGAAATAAATTTAAGTGAGGTACATATTAATGAAAAAATATTTTAATTTTATAAGTGCAACTATATGGTTTACAATGCTTGGACAATTTTTATATAACCCACATCAATATACTATAGAATCTACTGGTATTATGCTTGGGTTATTGGGAGCAGAATTTGCTTATCATGGTTTAAGAGATATTAAAGACGAAATTTCTGCCAAGAAATAGATTCAAACTTGTAGTTCGAAGGATAATGAAAGGGAGAATAATTATGAATTATCTAGAAAATTGCACTCATAAAGAAACATGGTCAAGAAGAGGCGAAGCATTTTGTATTGAAGTTGTAAGATGGGAATCAAAAGGATTTGATGATAAAACAGAGTACATATGGAATATTTATTGTTATATTTATGAAGGTCACGACTTATTTTTTGAACTTACGGATGAATTCTTATTCGGTGGAGGAAGATTGAATTTTCATCATGGTTGTACTTATGGTAGGTGGTTTAGAGATGCAGAAAATATAGTAAGAACAAAACAGTACGGATGCGATTATAATCATATTTGGGATGTTGACATAAAAGATATCAAAGATCCAAAAGAAGCATATGAAGTATTTAATGATGCTGAAGATTTATTTGAACAATTAAATAACTAAAAAGGAGTTGTATCAAATATGAAACCATGTGTACATTTTGACGGTGGTGTTTGTTGTTCACCTGACTGGGGAGAACCATTTGGTGAAGGATGTTTGTTAAATCATAAAGATTCTTGTCCTCATTATATTCCAACTACTTCAATGACAGGTAAAGATAAATTAATTGAATATCTCCAATTAGAATCAAATTCTCAAATAGGAAAATTATTTGGAATATGTCCTAATTCAGTAGGATTAAATGAAAATCAACATAATAAATGTATCTCAAGTAATGATACAATGTGTAACGAATGTTGGAAACTGGCATTGGATGAGGAATTTTAGATGGAAGATAAGCTATTATTTCTTAAAGAACAATTTTGTAATTTCTACTGTTCAAATAAAGGTAAATCTATAGATTCTGGTTTTGAGTGTAGTGGTGAGATACATTGTGGTGAATGTGGAGAATATATTTCTTGTGATCAACAACAATTCGGTACGTTTACTGAACTTTGCGATGAATGCCAAATTAAAGACTTCATAATTTTCATCAGAGATGAACTATAAACTAACATAATAATTGTTAACAGAAAGGAGGTGAATAATAAAGAAAGGAGTATTCAACAATGGAAGAATTAAATGAATTAAAACAATGGTTGATTAATGAAATAAACAATTCTATCTGTGAAAATTATCATAATGAAAGTACATACGCTTGGAACAAGGGATATCGCAAGGCATGTTTGGAAACTTTAGATGCTATTAAATTAATTGAAAGTAAAAATAATGACGTAAAGGAAGTGAAGTAAATTTTACATATAGCAATTGTAGGATATAATTATGATTTATCATGTAGAGCACTTAAAGAAATAGTAGAAAATGATATATCTTCTAAACCATATATTAAAAGAAAAGATAGAGTATTAATGGAAGATGAAACAACTTATATGGTTATATCTAGTGTAGATAAAGCCAGAGGTAATATATTTGATCAATTAATAATTGTTGATGATTCAAGATGGATGATATTTGAGAAACAAGAGAAATATTAGATTGGTTAAAATATCGTTTATTTCATTCATCATGTGTACCAGAAGAATTTCAAATACAAAAATATGAATGGTAAGGAGAAAAATAAAATGACAATAAGAACTGAACAAGTTGATGTGTCCTTCAATTTAAAACTTCAAAAAGACCTCCAAGAACATGAAATCATCTGCTCTCATTGTGGAGGCACTGGACTCCAAGTAGATAATAATCCATTTGGATTAAAAAGTGAAAATAGCAAAATTCATTTTCCTTATAAACAACAAGTCATTAGAGGTTGTAATCATTGTTATAATGGCGTTCAAAGTAAATGCTTGCATTGTGGTAAGATTTTTGAAAGACAAGAATATAGATGTGATTGTGAGAAATCAAAACAAGAGAGAATCCAAGAACAATATGAAAAAGATTTAGAGATTTGGAATAAAACAAAAAAAATTACTTTAGAACAAGCATTAAATGATTACACATTAGTTTACATAGATAATTACGAAAAATATTTAGCTCCCGAAGAAATCCAAGAATATTTAGAAGAAAAAGAACTAGAATTCAATGCGAAAATTGAGAGAGATAAGATATGGATTTATGGCACTAGTGTGATGGATATGAGTATTGATGCATCAGATGTTATTGAAAATGCTTGTAGTGATTTACACGAAGAAGCAGAGAACAATATTGCAAGAAAAGACATAGATGAATTACAAACATTTTTAGATCAATGGTGTAAAAACAATAGTGCAGGAACTACAACTTATTATGCTGATTATAAGGTTGGAATTGTTTTGGAAGGAATAGGTAAATAATATATGAAATCTTGGGAACATTGTGCAAAAACTTGGTATCATATTAATATATCATTGGCAATGAAAAATATTAAATCAGGTTCGATAGTTAAATGTAAAATAAATGAAGCAGAATATTTGTTTAATATCACTAGTGAAAATAATCTAAATATAACTCCTAGTATGATTGAAAATGGAAAATGGTATGTTTATACTTGGTCTGATTAAACTTGTTTCAAATAATGATTTTGATGGAAGGGAAAGGAGGTGGATCAGATGATTAAAAAAGTTAAAGAAGTAAAACTTGATAAAAATGGAACAATAGAAAAAATTAAACTTAGTGGCAATAAAACTTTTACAAACATGGAAACTGCTGTTCGGATGGCTTAAAAAGGACTAATACAAAATGTTATACCAGTAACACTTGCGAATGGAACAAAATATATAAGAACAAAAGCCGATGATAGTGAAACAAATAACCTTAAATCATAAGTATTTCTCCCAGAGGGGATTATACTCTGCTAAATGAAAAATATATGAGAAAGAGGGAAATTAAAATGAAAACATACATTTTTGTATTAGAAGACAATAATAAATTATATGATGATATCTGTATTAAGGTACTAGCCGAGGACGTACAACTAGCGTTAAATAAATTTAAGAATATTAACATCGATGAATTATTAAAATGGTTTAATTTTGTAGATAATGCTCATGATTTCGATTTTAAATCTTTATATGACTTGGATTCAATGTGTACAATTAAATGATTAGGGAGGACATATATGAAGACTGATATTTTTAAAATTAAAAAGGAAAATCAAGAACTAAGAGAGAGGGTTAAACAATTAGAGTCAGAATTAGATATATACAAGAGAACATTTAAAAATATTACAAATATATTTAATAAGCAAGACAAAGAAAGTCAAAAAACTCATTTAGAAGTTGTTAAATGAAATAAAAACTTTAAATGATGTAGGAGGGAGTAAATCAAATGCCATACATAATTAGACTCTGGTTAAATATAAGTGGATTAATGTGCTAAAAATATAAATCAAGGAGGGATTATCATAGATATTTTACTATACAATTCAAAGAACGAAGTAGTAACTGCATACACCTCAAATATTCCTAACTATGAACTCAATAATCAAATCACTATCAAAGATGAAAGTAAAAACTATAAAGTTGTTGACATCAATAAATACAGAATTACTGGTTATCCAGAACATGTGGCATTGGAATTAAAAGTAGTAAAATAAATTAATCATAAATTTTAAAACAAATGCATAAGGAAGTGAATATAATGGATAAAAATACTAAAGTTTTATGTACTGATTGTATCAATTGGAATGATTTAAAAGAAAAATTAGAGTCATACTTTGGTTGTAATACTGCACTTTGTTCTAAATGTAAATGTTTTAATTGTGATTGTATTTATCCAGAAACAAGTAAGGCGTTTAACATTAGATCAAAATTCATACTAAAAGAAAGTTGATATCAAAATGTATCAAAATTGTAATATCATAAAATGTATTCATAATATGAGTAATTCTATTGCATTATGTTTAGGTGTTTCTAAATTAGAATATGGCTATATGAATACATGTTGGTTAAGTGATGGAGTAAGTGGCAACTCAAATTGTTTGAAACACAAAGTATATGTTAAAGTGAAATAATAATAGATGTTTTATATTTGTTATTTCACTTTAACTAAATAAATTAAATTAAAAGGAGATTGATTTATATGACTGTAAACAAAGAATTAGAATCAAAACACTATAATCGAATGATGAATTTATTAATTTCAGATTTTGAAGGTAAAGACTTCAATGAATGCGATGTCATTCTTAGACAAATTATAAAAGTGGCATATGAACTATTAAATGAACCAGACCTGTTAAAGTAGAAATGCTTTGAGAGCGACAGAATAGTATCTAGGATGAGTTGTAGTTTTATTAGAGTGTAATTGTGTTAAGGATTAGTTTGTGAAGTCTTAGAAGAGCAAAATTAGAGGAGTGATTATTATGGCAAGTCTATTATTGAATATGAATATCAAAGTTACAGATGTAGATGAAATTATGAATATTGGAAAATATGCAATTGATCTTGTTGACCAAATTGAGTTAAGTGATTTTACTGATGAATCTGGACATAAATTAATAATGAATAACTCTTATATAAAATTAAGAAAATCTATTCATAAATTTAATGAATTTCTTGAGAAATGTAATAATTATGAATTTGTTGATATGAGCAAATAAAAGAAATGGAGTGATTATTATGCAAGAATTTGATTTAGAATGGTTTATGGCAAAAACATTAAATAAACCAATTACAATAGAGTCAGCATCAGATGGCAATTTGTTAACTTTAATTAAATTGGTTATAAATAATGCTAGAATTCAAGGTAATAGTTGTTTTGATATATTAACCATTAATGAAGATATTCAAATTTACTTTGAAAAATTTGAGATTGATAATTTTGATAGCAATTGTTTAAGAATGTATCGTAATGAAGATGCATTGACTAATATTTATCTTCCAAAAGATGATAGTTGGGTAGATGATATGATTGTTGGATTTCCTCAATATTAGAATTATGAGAGTATAAATACATAAATAATTATTTATTTTGACTTTGTGGATTAATTAAGATATAATATTTATAGAGAGGGTGGTGAAAGTTATGACAAATAAATCTAAATCGTTATTATCTCAAACCAGTAAACCAAAGAAGCAAGACAAATATAAAGAAACTAGTGAACCATCTAAATTTAAATATTCTTTTGATATTGGAGAAAATATTATCTATAAGGGAATTATAGATGAATATCGAAATACCATTGCAGTCATTACCAAACGAAGCCATAAGAATCAGAACGAATATTATTGTATTAAATTTTCATTAGATGATTCTGAATTAAAAGATATTAATGGCAATATCTTAAAAAATTTAGAAGAATATGAATCAGAATTAGCAAGTGAAGAAGTTAATGATATTAATCAAGAAGATGATATGGGTGACTTATCAATTGAAGAAATTAAAGTTATTCAAGAGGGATATTCGCCGTATAAGAATCGTTTAAGCTGTTTTTCTCCTATAGACTTTCTTAAGAAGAATTGTCTTAATGAATGTACTCATAGGTATCAATGTATTTATAGATTTAAAGGGAAATATGACAAGATTAAATTTTAAAGTAAGAGAGGAAGATTATATGTCAATCAAAGTAATCAGAGCAACTAAAGATCCATTATCATTAATGGGAGAATGTGCTTCTCTATGTTGGAATAGCAATCCTTCTGCACAAATAGGAATTGATTGTATAGAATCAGGTCACGGACGCACTCTTGAGTTTCCAGATGTGATTGTTGAAATTAATGGATATTCTGCCAGAATGATTCGTGAATTATATACGAAAATTATTGGAGTTACACGTTTGCAAGCAAGTACAAGATATATTCAATATGGAGAATTTGATTATTATATTCCTGATTCTATTAAGAAAAATGACTACGCTTATGAAGAATATATACAATTTATGCACAATGTACAAACTACATATAATTATCTGTTTGAACAAGGTATTCCCAAAGAAGATATTGCAAATATTTTACCATTAGCTATGCATAGTAAAATAGTCCTTAAAATTAATGCTAGAGCAATTATCGAGATGGCATTAACTAGATTATGTACAAGAGCATTAAAAGAATATAGAGAATTTATGATTGATTTAATTGAAGTGGTTGGTAGTATTGATAGCGAATGGTTAAAGATTATGAGTTATGCAAAAGTAAAATGTGAGGTTTATAATAGGTGTGATGAAAAAAAATCTTGTGGAAAGGTGGTAGAATAATTGGAAATCATTCTTGTAAGTGGAAAATCCAACTCTGGCAAAGGTGAAACATCAAAAAAACTAGAACAACTCTTTAAATCACAAAATAAACATGTAGTTAGATGCAGTTTATCAACTTACATAAGAGAATTAACTAAAAATGATTTCTATTGGAATGGCATTGATACATTAGAAAGTCGTATATTCATGGGCGAAGTTTATAGAATAGGAACTGATTTCTATCCTCATCATATGGCAAGAAGAGTTTGGGAAAGAGATATTGAACCATTTGCTAATAAAGATACAATTGCTATAGTAGAAAGTTTTAGAGAAAAAGTTAATTATGATTATTTTGTTGAACTTTGGAAAGAAAAAATAATTAATGATATTATTACAATAAGAGTTGTTAGACCTAGTTTTAATGCGATACAAGACGAAGAATTTGAAAATCATGTTTCTGAGTCTGATTTAGATGATTTTGAGTTTGATTATGTTATTGAGAATAGTGGAACAGTTGAAGAATTGGATGAAAAACTAAAGGAGTTGTTTTAATGAATATATATGAAATAGGATGTCTGACAAAATATCATAGAGATAATGAATTTTATAAAGGATTAAATTGGAGAAAAGAATTAGACGATTGGGCAGAAAGTTGTTATATCCATACATATAATCCTGCAATTACATTTTTAAAAGAAACTAATCAAACATACAATACAAGATTATGCGTTGATCAAAATGACTATTATATTCAAAAATGTGATATGGCAGTAGTTAATTTAACGGATATTGAATATTCTCCTGGTAGCATTTATGAACTTGTTAGATTTAAAGAATTAAGGAAACCAGTAATAGCATTTGGTAAATCACATTGGAGTCCACATATCAACAGTTGTATATCTCATCAATGTGAATCATTAAAAGATGTGATGGAATTATTAGTAAACATGTTCGACCAAGGAAACATGTAAAATAAATTTAAGGAGAAATATATGAATTATTGTGAAAACATAAAATGTAAAAGAACCAATCTATGTGACTACCCATGCGAACCATATACAGATTATATAATTAATTTATCATTGAATAAAAATAAAAAGGAGATTAAAATAATGGATGAAACAAATATTGAAGATATATTAGAATATAATGTCTCAGATATTACATGGTTAAGAGTGATTAATCAGCAAATCCCATATACAGAATTAATTGATAAAACAGGATTTCTTAATTTTCTTATTGATCAGAATGAAAAATATTGTGAAGAAAATGGTCTTTGTAGTGTTTGCAGAAATCCTTTAGAAAAATTTGATTCATATGAAGAGGTTTGTGGAAGTCATAGATTAGTAGAGGTTGATTTTAGATGCAAATATGGTTGTAATTAATATGCAAAAGAAATTTGGATGTCCTATAAATTATAACCTAAATGAATGCTCATCTAGAGAATATGGATTGACTTGTGAAACATGTTTTCATATGGATGATTCTTTTGAAACTTCTGGTATTCCTACGGATCATAAAGATTGGATTAACGAGTTTAAAAATTTTTGTATAGAAATTAATCGTAGAAAAGGAACTCTTAATCCAGATTATGAATAATGATAAATACTTACTTTCTAATCCTAACCTCTGTAACTTTAATCTCAATTAAAAACTCCTGACTGTCCTCACTTAAAAACATAGATAATCTATCTAACAATCCACCTATCTCTGAAGTTTTGTATTTACGTTTAATATTGATTAAATAATTATTATCAATTACCACTTCTTTACATTCTACAATTTCTTTTTGTTTGGTTTGTTGAATAGGAATTGAATCAAAATTCTGAGTGGGAATAGTATTCCCACTCAGAATTTCTTTAGAATCAGCATCGTGATTAGTCCTATTATATGGTCTTTTAACTTTTTCCTGATTATTGTTATCTCCAATTTTAGAAATTCCTCTTGTTGCTCTTCCTTTATTAATAAAATCTACAGCAGATTGACCTATGAGTATTTGACCGCCTTTTATCTTGGCAACTTCCATTTTTTGAAAGAAATTAGATAACGATTGAGAACTGATTTTCCATGTTTTCATTATCTCTGCATTTGTATGTAATCTTCTTAACTCTGCTGTAACTTTTTGGCAGTCATCAAAATCTAATGCTTCAAACTCTGATTTAGGTGGAACTTCTCCTCTAATAACTTTAGTTAAAAGTTCATTCATTTTCATTTCTCCAATCGTTGTTGTGAATATTACTCCAGCGTTCATCACTATTTTCTTTTCAATACCTGTCAAACTCTCTGAAGGGGTTCTTACTGATTCGTGTTTTCTTAATCTTAATGCGCGACCATGAATTCCATTTCCTGTTCTCTTTTGTTGTCGAATATCATCTTTTAACATTCTTTCAATTTCTGATTCTTGTTCATAGTCGAACATTCTGCACTAACTTTCTTTTTGCTACATAATTATTGATGATACTACTATTTTAGCACATTGATAGTTAAAATTGGTATGGAAAATTTAGTATGAGTAATTAGATAATTAGCAAGTAAGCACAGCAAAGCAAAGCTAGAGTATCATAAAATTCTCTTTTTTAAAATGTGACTTATTTAATTAATTAGAGGCCGAGGAGATTAGATCATAGGTAAAGTCTCTCTAATCTTTTCTTTCTTTCTTCTCTAGTTTCATTTTTAGAAGTTTGTCCTACATTTTTACTCTCTAATTTTTCTTTATATTGAGGATAAGTGTTTGTCGGCAATGTATTATGTATCTGTTCACTTTTCCTTTTGAAGCAATCAGCAAAACCAGAAAAAGTTACAATTTGCTTTGGTTTATTTTCTTTAAAGAATTTTTTAATTTTGCTCATTAATGCTTTAAAATCTAGACGATAATGTGAAACAGGATTTCCTTTAGAATCTTTTCTAACACAGTATTCTAGAACTCCCATGTTGTAAAAAAAGTAACGAGCCTTTTCTATTGCATATCTTGACAAGTGAGCTACATCTTTCCATTCGTTCATTTGAATTGGAACCCATTCATTTCTGTCATCAACCCAAAAGAGTAATTGGCTTAGGAATCTAGCATTGTCAAATGAATTATTGGCAAAAGGTGTCATATCTCCTGCTATAGCTAATAATGTGCTGTGTCCTATTGTGTCTTTAATAAAGTCAAAAACAGTTTGTTGTGCTTTCACTGATCATCAAACCTCTTTCTAGCATTTTTTGCGAAAAGCAAAGCTAAGAGGTAGACATGAAATTTTAAAAATGATATAATAAGTCATAAGTAAATTTCATCTAGTCTCTTTGGGCCTTCTGAAATTGCCGTGTCGCCAAACTCAACAATTTCAGAAGGTTTTTGCATGTGCTTTTTTTAAGTAACTTAATTTGATTAACCATCAACTCAATAAAAAAATTAGTAGCATGTACATTTCTGCACCAACTACTAACTTTAAAATTCTTAATCTAATTTATTAATCCAAAGACTTGATTTTTAAAATGTCTTTAGTTATAATAATCTTAAGAACTTAAAAGCTTAATGTTGGTTCAGAACATTTTGCTAAAGAAAACACTTGATCTTTGCAACGGATCAGGTGTTTTCGCATTTATTGAGTTTGTTTGACTGATTAGATATATTCGACAGGTTGATACAAATCTCCTTCTGATAATTTAGATTTGTCCACAGGTATTATTATACATGATAATTATCCACATGTGTATATCTTTCTTGACAAAATATTTTATACACAGGCCCAATAGTAAATAGAGAAAAAATAAGCCACACTCAGATACAATTAAGTATTCTGGTGTGGCTTTTGTCTTTATAAAAAGTTATTAGACTAATTAGATTGTCAAAATAATGGGTATACCTTAAACTTGCCTAATAATGCTTAGTTTACCTTGGTATACTAGTTTACTTATAGTAAACTAATTATTTTTCTATTTTTAAAGCGATCTATATAATATTGTATTTTATCAATACCACAAATGAAAAGGCATTGTATAGTATGGGGTAATGCTATATAATCTAGATAAATGTAAATACCACATACTATATAGTGTGGTAAAATATGAAGGAGGTAATTATATTGGCCTTTCAGATCATTCCAATCGATACTGGTAGACATGGTGTTAAATTATTAAATGGTGAATCTTTTAAAAGTGTAGTAGGAGATTGGCATCATAGAGAAATATCTGACAATGAAGAATATGAAGTAATTATTAATGATAAGGAGAAATATTTTGTAGGACAATTAGCCCTTGATGAAAGTTACGCCCCTACGGAAATGACGACAAAATCTAAAATACACCTACAAACAAAAATCCTCTTTCTAACTGGGGTTGCAATTTCCTTGGAGGAGAATGACAGTGAATTGTACGTTTGTACAGGAGTTCCTATTGACCAGTTTAATGTTGCTACTAAAACAGCTTTAGAAAATTTATTACTTGGAAAATATGATATTCAAATCAATGGCAAACATAAAAAATTCTGTATTGATAACTTAAATATTGCACCTGAATCTGTTGCTAGTTTTCAATATGCTCTATCAAAAGATGAAAGTCTAGCAGTTGGCAAAAAACGAATCATTGATATTGGTTCACTTACTGTAAACGCAGCGAGCTTCAAGGGTGAAAAATTCATCACAAGGGACTCTAACACGATCCATTTCGGTACTGTCAAATTAAAAGACAATCAGATTGATAATGAACAATATGTCAGCAAGATTGTAGCTGAAATTAGCCAGATTTTTACCGACTACGACCCTTCAGATAGAGTCCTATTAACTGGAGGAGGAGCATTGCAATTTGGTGATTTATTTAAAAAACATTATCCTAATTGTTCTATTTTAGATAATTGCGTTTATGCTAACGTTGAGGGTTACTATCGCATGAGCATAAAGAGGTGGTCAAAATTAAAAGCATCGGCGAACTCACAGGCCGAGTAAAAAGAAAAGGTGTTTACTTCAATTTAGATGATGAAGATGAATTATTGCTTTATAAGAAAGCAAATGAAATTAAGAATTTTAGTAAATGGGTTAAGAAACAATTAATTAATGATGGGGTCGTAATTAAAGAGGGGATAAAAGATACTGTAGTAGAACATATTAAGGTTGAAAGAAAGAGGACAGAAAAGGATGAACTTGAAGATATGATGCTTTAAGATGCAACTGTAATGGTTGTGTCTTCTTTTTTGTTTTGGTAAGTATGTAGGAATATAAGGGGTGTTGTATGTGGTAAGGGATTAGTATAGAGGAATGTTTGGGGTAAAGTGCATATTTGATTAGATTCCCCCTTAATTATCACAAATTATCATCTATCTAAGCCTATCAATATAATGTTTGGTGTGATTTATAAGGGTATGATTAGTTATGTTTATTTTAGTTTAAATATTTGGGATAAATCAATGCATTCAATGTATATTTATCTTCTCTTTGGAGATATTAAACTTATGATAATTTCCAAAGGAGTTGAATATACATGGCATTAATCGGAGCAATATTTATTATATCTGGATCATCCTTAGTAATCGTATGCACTGCAAATTTAGTACATTTAATAAAATAACCTACAAGTTTTCTAATTTAATAATGAATGAAGTTATTAAAGGTAATCTATCTTATCCATATTTAGGATAACTTATAGGTTGCCTTATTTTACTTTATCCTTATTATCACAAGTTCGCATTATTTACCAAACATTATCTGCTATCCCCTCACATACATTCAATTATATCAGTCGGCACATTGTTCCTCCTTCTCTTCTTTGATTTTGAAATCCTTGCTACATGCGGTTTTTAACTTGTTTACCGTTTGTATAAGCAAACGTTGTGAATAATGTTTTAGCAAACGTATATACACACTTTTGTTACTTATCCATAATCATTATAAAGAAGGTGAATTTATGTCAAATAAAATGGATGCTTATGATATTGCAATTAAACAATGGAAGAAAGGGAAAGAACGAGGTGGAGGAATTCCTGCAAAAGTCTATGATGTAATCGTGTTTCATTACGGAGAAGATTATCGTCCTATAATTATTAAGAAGCATTTAGTTAAACCAAAAGATGAAGATATTGAGGATAAAGTTAAATTAGGTAGACCAAAAAGTATCAAAGAAGTAATCCAAAGAATTAAAAGTCTAGATGACCACAACAATGAAACTTGGTTTTTTGTAATTAATCTTCCTGCTGGATTAAATTTTGAAAACTTTAAAAAACTAGAACAAACATTTGCGGACGCTTTAGGTGAAACAGGGAATTGCCAAATTGAGCAACATGGTATGGCAGTTCACATGACGATATCCAATGTGAACAGAACAAAAATGTATCCTTATAATTTTGATCCGACTTCATATTTAAAAAAAGGCATGATGATTCCTATTCCTTTTGGATATTCAATTAATGGATTCATCGTAAAGGATTTAGCAGAAATACTCACATTACTAGTTTGTGGAATGATGGGTTCGGGAAAATCAAATTTTAGTCATACTGCTATTTATACAATGCTACTTATAAATAGCATAAAAGGCATAGACAAAGAACCTTCTGTGATTCCTGTAATTTGTGATCCAAAACTAGGAGAATTTAAGTATTTTGAAAAGTATGGTGCTATGTGGGCAAAAGAATCTCAACATATTGAGAGATTATTGCAACAAGTTAATGATGAAAATGATCGAAGATCACCTATTGTTAGCAAAACAGGAGCTAGAAATTTTCCTGAATTTTTAAAACTAGGTAATAAAATGCCAGCAATTGTAGTCATTTGTGATGAAATGGCTGAATTCACTTCTCCTGCTTATGAATCTTTTAATCGGTTACTTCATCAAGGACGTTCACAAGGTATATTTAGTATTGGTGCAATTCAAAGACCGAGTGCCAATAGTCTTGGTAAAATAGGTAACTTTAGCGAACTCAAGGCAATGTTTGACGGAAATCTCGTATATCGCGTTAAAGACCCAATTAATTCTAATATGGTTTTAGGAAATTCAAAGGCTGCATTTATTCCTAAGAAAGCAAAAGGAAGAGCGATATTTGATTGGGACGAAGAAATAGAAGTTCAATCAATGTATTTTCCTAGCGTAGTATCAGACCCAGATAAATATGAAGAATTACTCTCTAAATTAATTCAATATCCTATGCCATATACAGATATTCAAGGGGAGGTCTACGATTATGAATCAAACAAATCATACAAAGGGTTATTACCGAGATTTAAGAGTATTGACACATCTAGAACGTTGTATCTGCTTGAACACAACACAAATCCATTTGCTTGAATTTCAAGGTCTTTCTATTGAAATGGCACATCGTTGTTGTAGGAGATTAGAGAAAAAGCATAGGATTAAGAGAGGTGATAGAATTTCATTTTTAGAGAAAGATTATTTTTGGTTATTTGACGAGAAAAAACCTAAGAATATTGAACACACATTAGGTAAATCATGGGTTTATACTTTTATTATCCTTAATTCTAAAGCAAGTAATTATACAAATCTTACTTTTGAAAATGAACCAACTCAATTCTTACCAATTATAAAACCAGACCAATTTGTGACATTTGATACATTTAATGATAAAAAGATATATTTCAATGAATTTACTAGATATGAATCGGGTAATGAATTTAAGAAAATCAAACAGTATAATCAATTAGCAGAAAAATTAATTAAAGATAAATATCAAGGCATTTCTACTTATTGGTGGATAGACTTGTCCAAAAATCAAACATTTGTAGTTTTAATTGTAACTGATGGAGGTGATACAGCAAAAAACAAAATCCAGAAGATAATCGATAAGGATAAAGCATTTCCATATTCAATAGAACTTCTTAATCTTGATGAGATTAGAAACTTTTGCTTAAAACTTCATTTGGCAAAAAAGGAGGAATTAAAATGTTCCCAGGGATTCAAGCAGCTACCCCAATTTTAGCTATTCTTGGCATTGCTGTGGGTTTACAAGTCGTTAAAATGGGGTTAAAAATATTTGGGAAAGGTGAATGGACATATTATGCTGATACATTAGGTTTAATACTTGTCACTCTCTTAGTGCTAAATGCTTCTCTAGATTTCCTTAATAAAGTAAAAGAAGTATTTAAATGATTGAGAACTTTGTAAGATTGAGTGCTTTATATCTAGTAGTATATATCTACGTTAGGCATACGTCTGGTAGAGAGATGGCATTGGCAATTAAATGGTTAGCAGTTGTAAGTTTAGGATTGATGGTTATATCATGTACTTTTGATCCTCTAAAACAATTTAGTGATGACATTCATTCCATTGCTATGACTTATAGTGGAGGAAAGGATAAAGTTAGTAATGTATTAGGAATTGAAAGCAATAATGAAACTATGGATGTTGGGTATAAAGATATATGGGAGAGATATTTAGGAGCAAAATTTGATTGGCCTATTAAGGGTAAAATTACACAAGGTTATAATGAACATAATCATGGTTTAGACATTGCAGGAAATTTAGGAGATGCGATTAAAGTTAGTAGAACTGGGAAAGTTGAGAAGATTATTAATTCTGAAGGGCCATATGGATTACATGTTATTATTGATCATGGGAATAATTATAAAACTCTTTATGCACATTGTTCAAAAGTTGTTGTTACGGAAGGCAAAATGGTTTTTGGTGGTGAAAAAATTGCAGAAATCGGATCTACCGGAAATAATTCAACTGGTAATCATTTACATTTTGAAATCAGACATAATAATAAGACATTGAATCCAGATGATTTACTAAAATAAAGGAAGTGGAATAATATGAAATTAAGAATGTTTATTTTAAGAAAATCATCCATTCGTAGAAATTTAGCATTGTCCATAATGATGATATTAATTGGAATTGCACTTATAAATCCTTTTATGGCGAAAGCTACACCAACAGATTATGTGACTAAAACATATTGTAATTTATATTATCTTTATCCAATGCCACAAAATAACGGTATGTTTTGGTTAGAATCTAATCCAAGTTTAGGATATGGAACTTTGCAAGAATGGAACAAAAAACTAAGCAAAGGAGAAATGATTGTAGCAGTTCCATCAAATATGCAATTAGCCAGTATGGGTGGGTTAGATAGAATAGGTAAATATGTGCAAAACAAAATAAAAGGTAGAGCAGATAATGGAAAATATGATAAGGATATTTTTAAATACAGGAGAACTGTTACGGCAGAAGGTGTTACTGATGAAATCGAAGTAGAAATTGGAAAACATTTCAAAGATAATGACAACCTAGAAAAATTAATATCTAAGGTGAAAACTCATTTAACTACTGATGCAGGACAAACACAAGAGATAAAAGATCCCGTATTTCCACCTACAGTTCAACCTGATAATGTACCCGATGATGTAAAAACACAAATAGTTGGTGGTTCAATATTATTAGGTGGTTTGATGCTGTTTGCAAAAGTATTGGTATTTGCATTGTAATTGGTGTAATTCATGGAGTAAGTTATGACTTACTCTATTCTTTTTGAGATTTTTTGATAAAATTTAATGTTTTTGGTATAAAAATATTTGTATTTGTATAAAATTGTGCTAGAATGAAATATGATGAAAAGGGGCTATTATTATGATTATTGATATGGTTAATAAATTGGTTGATGAGACTTTAAAGGAGGATTTAGATATGACAAAGAAAAACAAGGATAAATTTACTCAGATGGACATTGGCGTTGTTAATGCGGTAAAGGAAGAGGTGATGAGTGAAATGAGTGAAGCTGTAAGTCAAACTGCAGTTGGGTTTGAGAGTTTAAGTGAGGAAAATGATGATGCAGATATGATTCAACAACATGAAATGGAATTGGTTAAGGAAATGGAATCTGAGAGTGATAAGGTGTGGGAGGAACCAAAACCTACATTTGGGAGTTTGAGTGAAAGGACTAAGATGGAAGAATTGGGTAGTAAATCAGAGGGAGAAGATAAGGAACATATTGCGAAAGAGGAATTTAATGAAAAATATAGTGAAGCTCAAAGAAAGAAAGATGAGTTAGCGAAAAAACGTGAAATGAAAAAACTTAAACAAGAATTAAAACAAAACGATTTAAAATTAAAAGAAAGTACAAGTTGGTCATTCCCTTTGGTTGTTCCATGTTCTCGTCGAGGGGAAATAAAAAAATATGTCACTGTAATATCTGCTTATGATCTTGCCTCTTGGTTTGAAAATTCCATAATAAAATTTATTCCTAGTATTCAACGTGGTTCAAAATTATCATCTTCAGGGCAAGAAAAAGATAATTTTTCACCAAAACATGTAATGGAAATATTTAATGCTTTTACCCAAGATAAAATTCATGGGAATACGATTGTCCTTAATTATTCACTAGACAATGAATCTGAACTTGTATATATACCTGAAGAAAACAGTATTTCTGGCAATGGTTATCTTCAAGGGGTAGATTTTAGCCATCGTGCTAGGGCTGCAGTGAAATGGAAATCGGCTTGGGCTAAGAACCCAGACCAATATGAAGACCCTAGAGAATATCAATTCAACTGCGAAGTAAATAATCTTAGTGATGACGATGCGCGTGAGATGTTCGCTGAATACAATAACTATTCTTTAAAAGTAAATCCCACCAGAATTAGCTATTTGGGAAATACTAATTTTTCAAATAAAATTACAAGAAAAATTGAATCAGATTCAGATTGGAAAGGGAAGATTGAAACAGTTAGTACGACCATAAAATCATCAAGTCCTAATATTTGTACTTTTGGAGTATTAAATAGTGCAATACGGAAAAATTATAACCCACAGACAAAATTAGAGCAAAAAAATATTGAAAATTGGTTGATAGAATATATTGATGAACTTGTATCAATATTTCCACAATTCATGGCTAATTCTAATTTAGAAAAACGTAACGAGTTGAAGAAGTTGTATTTTACAATTGAACCTCTCGCTATGGGAGCATTGATAGCATTGAGTGCTGTTTTGAAAGATGATCCAGATTGGAAGATTAAACTTGCTAAATTAGCAAAAGATGACTTCTTTTTAAGAACAGATAAGCGTTGGAGACCTATCCTTAAAGAAGGTGGAAAAATTATTAATGGAACATCGAGCGTTAAGTATTTTAATGAAACTGTCATAAACTGGTGTACTAAGTAAAATGCAAAAAAATAGAGGATATCACATTAATTTGTGATATCCTCTATTAATAAATTAAGCTTTTATTTTACCTGCAAATCTCAAACGCACAAAATCACACAAAAGGAGCATCATCAATGACCAACAGCAACAGTTTTCATGAAAATCTCTTAAAAGAAATATCTCAAATAAATCTAACCAAAGAACAAATTAAAGCGTTAAACAAATTAAACATATTTGAAAAAGTTGAGCCAGTCACAATTGAATTAATTGGCAATAATATGAAAACACTATTGGGAGAAGAAACACCAAAACTCCCCACATCTTGTCCTTACTGTAATAACCCATTCATCAATTCAATTAATGGACAAAACAATAAAATTGAAGTTCCTTCAAAAGATAAAAAATCTATGATGATTATCTACACTCATGAATTTACATGTTTAAGATGTAAAATGAAAATTCCTATATGGATAGGTAAAGAAACTGTAGAATTAATTCTCTAAAATACACATATTCGACATTCGTACTAAAATTCTATATAATATGATTGTAACTAAAATAGGAGGTATTAAATCAATGTCTAAATATGTGTATACAACTGGAGACACAAGCATAAATTCTCAAAGGAATCCAAATATCCAAATAATTTGTCCAATATGTAAAAGTGAAAATGTTAAACCGTTTAACATGGTTGCTTGTATTCGTATGGAATCACCAGGGCTTACGATAAATCATGCACCAACTATTACACAAATATGCAATGATTGTGGTTATCTTATGTTCTTTATGAGAATTAAAACTGAAGAAGAAAAATTAAAAGATGCCGAAGAAAATGAAAAGTGGAAATAGAAT
>Ga0209728_1000954_pt1 | contig 19597 bp, 18 predicted proteins | sample RifGroD1_FD_183997 | JGI IMG/M metagenome (GOLD analysis project Ga0209728, IMG submission 183997) | Groundwater microbial communities from Rifle, Colorado, USA - Groundwater D1 (SPAdes) (version 2) | ecosystem: Environmental > Aquatic > Deep subsurface > Groundwater | place: Rifle, Colorado... | reverse complement strand
GACAACCAAAAGTGTCTCACTACTTTTATTTTTGTTTTTTAAAATCCAATTCATTAGGATTTTTTACTCTTATGATACATAAAAATTATATCACATTTTTACAATAAAAAAAACCCAACCCCCGTACCACAGGATTGGGTTATGCGCATTAAAAATTCATTCACTTTATAAGATTTTCACCATTTTCAAATTTATCTGGAAAAATTTTCTTGGATTCTTTTTCAGTTAATCCTACTGACACAATCTCTTTTGATTTTGGAGGATCGACCAGCATATTGCCAAAACCATCCTCTTCTATTGTAAGAGCCATCCAACGATAACATTTATCTACTGCACCTACTTTTGGATTGTAATTATAAACTATTTTAGCCTTAACAAAATGATACGTCACATCCCCAACTTCTTTAGATTTTACACTTTTTATTACAAGTGTGTCTATCTTGAATTGGAAGTCATTACGAGTAGTAAAAACAAATCCACCCTTTTTATAAGCCTCCTCGATTGTCACGTTCCCATAACGATAAAGAAATTCCCTCATCTTATCATTTTTGCTCTGGCAACCGGAAAGAATGACAACCAACATCAGTGAAACAAGCCCAAACACAACCATATTTATAGTTCTCATAACATCCTCCTCGAAATTTTTGCGCTGTTAGCGCTTATTTTTGGTAAAAATCCTATATTTCCAATATATCCCCCCAAATCTCACCAAAAAATCACTTTTTGGCTGATTTAAGGGTTAAATTGTCAACGAACATCCTCTTACCTTAACTATCTATTATACTCTTAAAAACAAGTTTTGTCAAACAAAAATACAGTCATCAGTCACTGGTCATCTGTCATCCTTTTTTTGCTTGATAGCTGATGACTTATGATTGATTGTTTTTATTTATCACACTAACTTGAGAAGTACCCATAAAAAAACTCAAACACTTTATAAACTTTATAAACTTTATAACTTTATGAACCTTACAAACTTTCTAACTTTCTAATATATAAACCCTTTAATAGCCCTGCTTGAAACAGAAATTGTTCGCGTGCTTCTTTTGGCAAAGCCAGCATAATTCATTTCACTGACTGTTATTGTGCTGCCGGAAACTTTTTCAACCAAAGCGACGTGACCATAATATCTGTTTTCAGTTGTTACCATAATAGCACCGACTTTTGGAGCTCGTCCTGTTGCATAGCCAAGTTCCAGCATTTCCTCCCCACGGCACATAACGTTTTTGCGCAACATACCAAGTGCAATATCCGTATGGGAACTTATGTCCTGCTCCAATTTTGCCTTTTGGCGTCACCCCACCAGTAACTTCGGGTGTTCCTCCGGTAGAGTTGGCATATTGTCTTTTCTCAATAATAGAAGTGCCTGGTGTTATTGCAGTTGTTGATGGAGCAACCGGTTTTGGAGCCTCTCCTTGTCCATCAGGAATAACAATTTCAGCACCTGTGTCCAAATCTCCATTGGCAGGTGTTCCATTGAAAGCAATAATTTTTTCCCTATCCGCTTTAAACTTGCTGGCAATTGCATCGATGGTGTCCCCTTGCTTCACGACATATTTGATTCCCGAAACAGGCAAGATAAACAATGTGTCACCGGGCATAATTGAATCGACATCACTAATATCATTTGCCCATAAAATTGTGTTGACCGTAACTTTATTTTTCACAGCAATAGAACCAAGTGTATCCCCTGATTGCACAATATACATTTTTACTCCACCATCCTCCTCTGGGTCTCTCATTGGACTGCCTCCACCCGCTGCAGCAATAATCCCTTCGCCTGCAATAATATTTTGACTGACAACTTCTTCGATTACTCCAGGCTCCACTGCCGTGCTTGATTTTGAAAGAGGAACAACCGCCAAGTCATTTTTCTTGCTAAGTTGTCCATTTATTTTGCTGCTAGTCACATTGGCTTGCTCGCTTGAACCATCCCAATAACCAAAAAGAAGTCCGTTTGCTCCTTTTCCAGATGCAACGTTAGTTGCGGATACGAGCATTGAACTTGAAACAACCACAGCAAAAGCAGAATAATTGCGAAAAAGATGGAGCAACTTTATTGTCCTGTGTCTTTTGATAAAGTCCGCAATAGCCCGCTGCCAAAAGTGAATCTTGGTATTAAGCTCTTTGAAATCTATCTTTTTGAAAAATTCAAAGATATAAGAAAAAATGTTTTTTTTACGAATATGTAATCCTTTCAATGGGCTTTGCAAGCTTGAAATTTGACGACGGAAATATAAGAAAAGTCAGAGCTCAAAACTTGAAGCCTTAATTTTTAAACTGCTTACAAGTATATGCCGATAGGGTCTTTTGTCAACCCCGTTAGAGATTTTTCAGTTCTTTCTCAATCTAGATATTGCGCTCTATTTCCAAAATTAGCAAACTACAAAAATATATCTTTCAAAATTTCTAACGGGGTCAAAGGCCTTTTGCACTAAAATGGCATTTTTTGGCTATCAAAAGCCACAATTTAGGAAAGCTATTCTTTGAAATCACTAAATGCGGTACAATATAAGCATAAAATGTAAATTTGAAAAATCAAAATTAAAAATAACAATGCAAAATATAAAATTTCAAAATGCATCCATACATTTTTTATTTTCAAGTGTCATTTTCCATTTTGAGATTTACATTTTTCAATACAATATAGAACTAACCAAATATCAAATTTCACATTATATATGCATCCAAACAAATTGTTAACCGACTTCTTGGAGTACTTAGAGGTTGAGCGCAGCCGCTCGCAAAAAACCATCGAGAATTATAGCTTTTATATTAAGCGTTTTTTAATGTGGGCTGAAATTTCCAAGCCCGAAGATATCACAATTGAACTTATCAGAAATTATCGAATCTATCTTAATAGGTGGACAGATGAAAAAGGAGTTGGGCTTAAAAAAAATACCCAGAATTATCATGTAATTGCAATTCGCAGCTTTCTTAAATATCTGGCCAAGCGTGACATTAAAAGTCTTTCATGAAATTGAATTTCTCGATGGCGATGAAGTGGAACGTCTTTTGCAAGCAGCTTCATCAAATGATCTCAAGACGCTCAGAGATAGGGCTATTTTGGAATTGCTTTTTTCAGCAGGCTTGCGAGTTTCCGAACTTGTTAATATTAACCGCGATCAAATCAATCTCCAGCGACAAGAATTTAGCGTGCGTGGCAAGGGCGACAAAATCAGAATTGTTTTTATTTCCGACACAGCAAAAAGTGCGCTTGAAAAATATTTGGACAAGAGAACGGATGCCGAAGAAGAGGTTTTTATAAACATTTCAAAAAATATTTCAGGAACCGTTTCAAAAATAAGAAGAGATAAATTGAAAAACAAAAAAGCCAAAACTCAAACAAAACGATTAACTGCGCGCAGTGTTGAAAGAATCGTGAAATTTTATGCAGCTAAGGCAGGAATAGTAAAAGACGTTCATCCTCACACACTCAGACACAGTTTTGCTACTGATCTTTTGGCTAACGGCGCTGACATTCGCAGCGTGCAAACAATGCTTGGACATTCATCAATCACAACAACCCAGATTTACACGCACATTACCAATGTGCAATTAAAAGACACGCATAAGAAATTTCACGGAAAAAGAAAGTGAACACACGAGTGTTTGAAATTTTTTTGTTTTCTTTTTTTGCGCATTGCGAAGTGCGTAGGCAAAAGACAAGTAATGAGCGTTAAGAAATTTTGAAACGTAGCTCCCGCCAGCAGGCGAAGGAGCGAAGTGTAAATTTTAGCGAAGAACGTAGTCTTTGCCACAGCAACGAGCAGTGCAAAAAAATGAAAACAAAAAATGTTAATTAATCTTTTTCAGGTTCGCATATTCTGCGCTTAAGCGTTTGATTCCTGACTTCTTAAAAGCCACCACAATAGTGTCGTCGACTGCGGAAATAACAAGACCATCGCCAAAAACTTCATGACTAACATGTTCCCCTCCTTTAAAGTTAAGTGGGGTTTTTATTTTTCCTCTGCCACCCATTTCACCCTTTTCTCCCATTATCCCCCTTTTATCCCTTTCGAATAATAATTTTTCAAAAACTTTTTGTTCAGTCTCGCGATACGAATTTTTCTTTACCAGCTTTTCTGGAATGTCCTCCAGAAAGCGCGACGGGCTGTTCATTTGAGTCGAACCGAACAAAGTTCGCTGACGCGTAAACAACAAATAGATTTTTTCCTTAGCTCTTGTGAGTCCTACATACATCAAGCGTCTTTCTTCCTCCATTTCTCCTGAAGAAAGCAAGCTTCGAGAATGTGGCAAAATTCCTTCTTCAAGTCCCACAATGAAAACCACAGGAAATTCCAGCCCTTTAGCGCTATGTAGTGTCATCAAGTGCACAGCATCTTCATTTTGATCCACATTATCCACGTCAGATGCCAAGGCGACTTCCTCCAAAAACGCACTTAATGGATCTACAACATCTTCATTAATATCATCCCCGCCCGCATCGCTACGCGAGCTAGCGCCCGCTTGCGAAGCGTTGCGGGCGGGATATTTTTGCGCAACCGAAATAAGTTCGAGCACATTTTCTGATCTTTTTTCTCCATCCTCGCCATCAAGAGAAAGCATTTTTTCATATCCACTTTCTTGAAAAACTTTTTCAATAAAATCAGACAGCGTTATTCGTGGCTGAATTTCTTTCATCCTCCTAATAAACTCGCAAAATTTCAAAATATCATCTATTTTGGATTTCGATAAGGTGACTGATGACTGATGACTGATGACTGATGACTGCAACCCGATTTCGATAGGATTTATATTTAATTCGCGAGATATGGATAACCATTTTTTTACGGTTGTCTCGCCTATATTCCTTTTAGGTTCATTTACAGCTCTTTCCAATGAGACAGTGTCGCTATGATTTGAAATCAAGCGCAAGTATGCAATAATATCTTTTACCTCTTTTCTTTGATAAAATTTGATACCGCCAATAATTCGATATGGAATATCTCTTTTTAGAAAAACTTCTTCAATCGCACGCGACTGAGCATTGGTGCGATAAAGCACAACGTATTTGCCATAGCTCCCACCATTATTAGCCTTGATTTCATTGGCCACAAATTCAGCCTCGTCTCTTTCATCTGCAGCTTCAAAAGAAGTCACCAAGTGTCCCGCTTCTTTCTCTGTCCAAAGATTTTTGTCCTTGCGATTTATATTTTTGGAAATAACGCCATAAGCCGCATCCAAAATTATTTGGCTGGAACGATAATTTTGTTCAAGATGAATCACTTTTGCTTCCTTGTAATCTTTCTCAAAATTCAAAATGTTTTTAATGTCAGCTCCACGAAATTTATAGATACTTTGCCAATCATCCCCTACCACACACAAATTGCGATGCTTGCTGGCCAAAAGATTTATCAAAAGATATTGTGCGCGGTTGGTGTCTTGATATTCATCCACCATAATATATTGAAATTGATTTTGATATTTTTCCAGCACTTCGGGAAAATTTTTAAAAAGATGCACAGTGAACATAATGATGTCATCAAAATCAAGTCCGTTGTTTTCCTTTAGCCGCGATTGATACAGCAAATATGCCTTGGCTGCCGTTTCTTCATAATATCCATTGGCCTGATTTTTGAACTGCTCAGCGGTCATCAGTTCATTTTTTGCTTTGCTAATTGCTGCCAAAATGGCACGCGGCGCAAATTGTTGAGGATCTATTTCCAATTCTTTCAAAACACGTTTCATCAAAATTTGCTGGTCTTGATCATCAACAATATGAAATGTTTTTGCATATCCCAAAGCCTCAATTTCACTTCTAAGAATTTTTGAGCAAATTGCATGAAAAGTTCCAACAGTTGGCAGATCATAATTTCCATACAGACTATACTTAAATTTTGCATCGGCATCTGGATGCAAAATTTTCATAATCCTTTCGCGCATTTCACCAGCAGCTTTATTGGTAAAAGTCACCGCCAAAATATTCCTTGCCGGCACGCGGTAATTTTTTATCAGATATGCCACACGATGAGTAAGTGTCTTGGTTTTGCCAGATCCCGCCCCCGCAATCAAAAGCATCGGTCCATCAGCGGTAATGACAGCTTCTTTTTGTTGATCATTAAGCCCTTCTAAAATATCTTGCATATTTATTCAACTTTACAAACTTTATAACTTTATAAACCTTACAACTCAATCAACCCATTGTACCACACCGAAATTTTTATGTCTTTGTCGCTATTTTTCAACATTAAAACCAATCTTCCTTTTATTTTCTCTTTCTGGGTCAGTAATTAATTTTGTGATTACCTTGAAAATTGTGGAGAATTTCGCGTCATATTTACCTTCTAGTTCTTCAATCTTTATTCGCAACTCCTTATTACTAATAATCATTTCTTTAATTTTGGTAAAAGTTCTTATAATTTGGATGTTAACTTGAATAGCTTTCTCACTTTTCAAAACACTTGAAAGCATTGCAACTCCCTGTTCAGTAAAAACCAACGGAGCAATTCGCATACTTTTCTTTGCGCCAGGATTGGTTATCACAATTTGTGATACCCAATTTTCAAATTCTTTTTTATTAAGTTGAAACATAAAATCCTCAGGAAAACGTTCTGTGTTACGCCTTACAGCCTGGTTTAATACTCTTGTTTCAACGCCATAAAGAATTGCCAAGTCCCTGTCAAACATAACCTTCCTTTCCCTTATCAAAAATATTTTCTGTTCAATAATTTCCTGCGGAACCAATGATTTTGCTTCTTTTATGTTTTTCATTTTTATTTTTTAAAATGTTATAGTGATATTATAACACCTTAAAAATTGCAGTCAAACGCATTAACTAATTTCCCAAAACTTATCAAACATACTTTTCAGCATCTCAACAATAAACTTATCTTCAATCAAAATCGCCAGCGGTGCTTTTGGCTGCCAAATGATAACTTTGTTGGCAAAAATTTGAAATGAAGTCACGAAAGGCCAAGCACCTTTCAATATTTTTGTTTCTCGAAGTTGCTTTACGTCATCTTGTTGAAACTGATTTGCAATCTTTCCAGGCAAAAGAAGACTTTTTATCAAGATATTCTTTTTCATTCTTTTCTTAATCCATTCATTTTCCGCACCCATTGATATAAAGCCCACAAAATCCTCCACATTACCAAAAAATTGAATTTCTTTATTCTCTTGCTCAAGTATCCCATTAAATATTTTTAGATATTGTTCCTTGCCTTGAATCACTTTTATCTTGGTTGCTGATTCTCCTTGATGAAACAAGGTGAGCAAATCAGGTAAAGATGAGGACAAGCTATGATCAAGCTGCTGCATTTTTTCCCTTTTTTCTCTCAATTTTTCCAGCACAACCATTGGAGATTCGACTGAAAATTTTCTTGCATACTTATTGCTCTCGCCAAATTGGGTAAGACCATGCTTTTCCAAACCAGTAATCACCTTGTACACATTCGGTCGAGATATCTCAAGCTGTTTGGCCAGCTCAGAAACAGAAATGGCACCTTTTGCCAGTGTAATTGAATACAAACTTATTTCTCCCTCATTGAGCCCCAATTCCTTAAGAGAACTGTAAAGATTTTGTTTCACTTCTTCTGTTTCCATATAGCTATTTTAAGCGATTTATTATGCATATTTGTATATTAATTATATACACTATTTTATACTTTGTCAATATAAAGCCTTTTTTATTGACAAAGTTGTAATTATGCGCTATACTACACTGTTACGATGAATTAGCAAAGCAAGGCGTAACAAAACAATAGATCTTTAAAAATCATCCAAATAATAGTCGACGGACTAAAAACGAAGAGGAGAACGCCATGAAAACTTCAAAACTGGAAATTAAAAAAGTAGAAAGACTGTCCCTATTAACAAGTGTAGCTCCGCAGGACTATGTGGAACGAATTCATTTTTTTTATAGAGAAGCAGTTGCACTGGTACTGCTCACTCTCAGTATCGATGAATTGAGGTCGCTACTGAAGACAATTGAAGATAAAGGTGGGATTATCTCCTCGCAACAAGCAGCAAAGATTAACGTTATCTGGAAAGAAATGTGCGTAGCAACTACGCATAGCTGGTATGATGAAGAAAAAAACATCCCCGAATATCTCGAGGGGGAAGAAAAGAAGATGTTTCTAATGGAACAAAGCCTAGTCGCAGAAAGCCAGCAGTGTGAAAAGAATGCAAGAAATAACAACACTGAAGTTTGCAGGAAGTGTATCATGCAGGCAATTTATGCAAGAAAAAAATCTATTGAGAGGAGGATAAAAATATTGGAAAAAAAAAGCTTAAGTCCATCGTGACTTTGCCCACACGGTTTAGCCCTGATAGTTGGTAACTATTAGGGCTTTTTTCTTTTCCAATTTTTGCATTCAGCATTTTCTAAAACCTAGCACCTGAAACCTACAGCCTATCTGCAAGTTTCTTCCAATCCTCAACTCCCAACTCTTGGGCTCGCACGCTAGGGGAAAATCCAATTGAACCAAGTTTTTCTTCAATTTCCTTTTTATCAATTTGGAGCCCGTTGGAAAGATTGTTGATCAAAGTTTTTCGCTTGGCAGAAAAACCAGATTTAACAACTCGAAAGAATTTTTTCGTCTTTTCTTTGTTGTCAGTTGTAAGTTGTGAGTTGTGAGTTATCTTTATGATTGCACTATCCACCTTCGGTACTGGCTCAAATGATTCCTTAAAAACCGTAAACAAAAATTCAGCCTTGGCATAATATTGAACTGAAACTGCAAGAATGCTAATTGCACCAGGCTTGGCGCAAATTCTTTCAGCCACTTCTTTTTGCACCATAAAAATAACTTCACTTGGTGGGATTTTTGTTTCCAAAAACAAACGAATGATGGGCGCTGTGATGTAATATGGAATATTAGCCACCACTTTATAATCCTTAGTGTTATTATCTTTAAGCTGTTGTTCCATCAGCGCTGGCAAATTCAGCTTCAAAATATCATCGTGAATAATTTCCACATTCCTATTGTCTACAAATTTGGTATGCAATGGTTCAATTAGTCTGTCGTCCAATTCAATGGCAATAACTTTTTTACAAACTCCCGCCAACAATTCAGTCAGCGCGCCTTGTCCCGGGCCAACTTCAATCACCACATCGTCTTGTGACAAATTTGCAGCCTTAATAATCCGACCCAACACGTCAGCATCTTTCAAAAAATTCTGCCCGAGAGATTTCTTAGCTTTTATCATAAAATAAAATATCATGTCATTCCCGCGTAGGCGGGAATCCAGGATATTACGGTAAATTATCGATATTATTAAAATTTTATTATTGCAGTGAACATTATTAGCCAAACCTGGATTCCGGGTCAAGCCCGGAATGACAAAAGCTTGTTTAATTTTTTAGTTCAACACCTGTTCAACTTTCACATTATGAGCTATACCCTGACCTAAATCAGCAATCTTGGAAAATGAAACGTAATCCAAATCGATAATCCGCTGTGGCGATTGTGGACCATAATCATTTATTTTCACAATAACTGATTTTCCATTGTCTATATTTGTCACCTTTGCATATCCACCCCTTGGAATCGAGCGACTGGCATTTAATGCCCCCCACCCAGAAGCATAATAACTGGCATCGCCCCTGCTAGCTTTTCCAACTTTAACATATGTTCCCTGCGTCACAATCTCATTGATAGGCTCTTTGATGACATTACTTTCCAAAACTTTTCGTGAAATTTCTTTTCCATCATTATACACGACTTTATATTTCACTTCTTTTATTCCAACTTCGCCTTTTTGTGTTACTTTTTTAATCCTCCAACCAAGCTTATCATCTTCATTAGAAACTGTTTTAAAATCAATATCAATATTTTTCATTTCCTCCCTGATAAGCACGTGCGTGACAGTTATTTTCATACCCTCTTTCACAAGAGAATTTCTAGCAGGAACAGTAATATCGTCTTGTCCTAATTCGATTTTTTTATCTTCCCAAATTGCCTGCTCGACAGTTCTTTGCAATGTATAAATTTCATCAGTTTTTCCGCCTTCCTTTATTATAATTTTTTTTGCTCGCACAATAATAATTTGTGTTCCGGAAAATATTTTTTCATTTTTTACAGGAAAAACAATATCATTTGCTTTCAAAGTAATTTTTTGTTCTTCTAAAAATTCTTGCACGGTTTGAGCGACTGAAGAAACCTCAAATTTCATCCCCTCATCTTGCAGCACAACGCGTTTGGAGACTTTTTCAAAATCAAAATCATTTTCTTTCGCATTTGCAAAGGAAAAATTGATACAGAAAAAAAATACTGCCAAAATAAACAGAAGTTTTTGAGTATTTTTATTTTTTTTGAAATACGTTTTCATTAATGAAAAATTACTAACATAGAATTAATGAGGCATAATGAATTTTAAAAAATTAAGTAGTTACGCATTTCGAAACATTTCTTTTTTGGCCAATAGCTGGCGAGAGCGGCTTTTTGAGCTTTTGGATAATGAGTATTTATCCAAAAGCGTGCCAAAAAAGAAATTGTTGAGAAAATGCGTAAGTCCTAAAATTATTATATGTCTTTAATTCTACAATCAAAATACTTTTATTCCGTTTTAAACCGATATTGAATTGCTTCCGCAATATGCATCTGAGTTATTTTTTCACTGTTTGCAAGATCAGCAATCGTTCTGGCAATTTTTATTATCCGATGATATCCTCGAGCACTAAGTTTGAGTGAGCTGACAGCACTTCGCAAAAGATCAACACACTGCTCATCCAATTCGCAAAATGTTTTTATATGATCAGATGACATCTCACTATTAGAAATAATGGGCAACTCCGAAAAACGCTTGCTTTGAATAATCCTGGCACTCTCAACTCGCTCGCGAATTTTTTCACTTTCTTCCTCAATGCCTCCTTCTTGCAATTTATCAAAACTAAGCCGAGGAACTTCAATATGCAGATCAATGCGATCCATAATTGGACCTGAGATTTTTTGTCTATATCTGACAATTTGCGCAGCCGTGCAAGTGCACATTTTTTCCGGGTCAGTCGCCATTCCACAAAAACAAGGGTTCATCGCCGCCACCAAGATAAAACGTGCGGGAAAGTGTAGCGATCCTTTGGCTCTTGAGATTGTTATCATACCATCCTCAAGTGGCTGGCGCAAATTCTCAAGCACATTTTTAGGATATTCTCCAAATTCATCCAAGAAAAGCACGCCGCGATGAGCCAAGCTTATTTCACCAGGCTTAGGATAACTTCCTCCGCCAATAAGAGAAACGCTACTTGCACTATGATGTGGCGCTCGATATGGACGATTGACCACTAGTGATTGTCCTTTACGCAATTTTCCAGCTACTGAGAATATTTTTGTAATTTCAAGCGCTTCAGTCAAAGTCAGTTTTGGCAAAATAGTTGGCATCGCCTTGGCAAGCAAAGTTTTTCCACTCCCTGGCGGACCATTTAAAATAACATTATGTCCACCTGCTGCCGCAATTTCCAGGGCGCGCTTGGCGTGCTGTTGTCCGCTAATATGCGCCATATCATTTATATGTTCACTATGCAAAAATAAACCCTCTCCATCAATTTTTGGAAAATAAGTGATGTATTTATTTCCAGCAAAATGATCAGCCAGCGCGTACAAGGTGTCCACTGGCACAATGTTTATACCTTTAACTACGCTAGCCTCCGCTGCATTTTCAACTGGAACATATAGTTCATTAAATCCTTTTTCTTTAGCGAGAAGCGCAATTGGCAAAATTCCTTGAATTGATCTGACTCGTCCATCAAGTGAAAGTTCTCCCACAACCATTTTTCCATTAAAATCAAATTGCAATTGTTTTGTTGCCAGCAAAATACCAATCGCAACTGGCAAATCATAAATAGGACTTGCTTTGGGCAAATCCGCTGGTGCAAGGTTTACGGTAATTCGTCCACATTGATGAGGCGGCTTGAAACCACTATTCTTAATAGCACTGCTCACACGATCGCGCGATTCCTTGATAGCTGTATCTGGAAGTCCGACAATATTGAAATTATGCAGTCCTGCCCCCAAGACATCAACTTCAACCTCGACAACCTCCCCATCCAAACCGATTGTCGCGGCAGAAAATATTTTTGAAGACATAAACTATAAATTTCCAATAACCAATTTTCAATTTCCAATAAAATCCCAATGATTCAATGACTAAATGAAAATTCAAATTCGAAAATTAAATTAAAATTTTAAATTGTGAATTTATTATTGTAATTTTTTATTCTTTTGATGCGTTTTTTCTTTCAACAAGGGTCAAAAAATATATAGCAGCAACAGTTATCGTCTCAATAGGTAAAAAATCTATTCCTGGGATGGAATCAGCAATTCCGCCCGCACCCAAAACTGCAATTTTACTTAAAATTTTATTTGCACCTTTTTTCTTTCCACTAGCACCAACAAGCAGCAGCATCATAAATATAAAAATAGAGCACAGCACGGAGAAGAGAATCGACAAAACCACCGTTGGTCCAGCCACGAAATCAAGCAGATCTTTAAGCAAGGCTGCTCCCATTGCCGCCACAAACGGCATATCGCCTATGAAATTTATTTGTTTTAGCAAAGAAAGTGCGCCCACTGGCGTTGCAGTTTCAGCAATTTTTTTTGCAGTATCAGCCGTATCCTTAACACCCCCAATTTTTCTGCCTTCATTTTTACGGGCTTCATCAAGTCTTTCTACAGAATTATTTTCAATGTTACCTTGAGAATAATTACCCGGATATTGAGCATCATTATACTTGTCGGGTCTTTGTGGAACATGCAAATCGCCAGGATGCGACTGCTGCGCATTCGGCATTTGTGAATCTTTACTCCGCGCTTCCGCCAAAGCACCAGAATGATCTATCCCAGCATTATTCATTAGATACTATCCAACGATCAATACCAATATTCAAAAATATTTATCACTTGATTGAAAATCAAGATTTTTGAAAATTGAAAATTGAAAATTGAAAATTAACAATCTATTCTCCTTCCTCTTCATCAAAATCCTTTTTCGCCTGCTCAATTTCCATAAGCTGACGAGGATCAGAAGTTATAATTTGATCTTCGGCATAAGAAGCAATGACTTTAATTGCAACGTGCTTTGCGCCGGCAAATAAAATACCTTCCCCAACATTACTTTCCAAAAGCAAAAATTTTTCTTGCTCTGTTAAATAAAAAGTATCTGAAATTGTATCAATTGCGGCAGGAGATTGTCTAAGCAAAAGTTGCAATGATGAGTTTGTGACAATCGGTTTTCCATAACGTGAACTCATAAAATCAGCGATATCCTGAGTAATTGTCGTGAGTCCCGTATAATATTTGCGACATCTTTTTGCAATCCCAAAAAGGAAAGATGCGGCATCCTCATTTTGCATCATTACCCAAGCTTCATCAACAACCACTATTCGCTGCTTGAGTGTTGAGCGCATTTCATTCCAAATAAATTGCAAAATGGTATACATTGCAATCGGCCTAAGTTGTTCTTCAAGATCACGAATATTAAAAACTACCAATTGATTATTGATTTGGACGTTAGTTGGATGATTAAGCACTCCAGCAAAAATTCCTTCTGTATATTTTTCCAAACGCCGCGCCACTGATTCTCCACCTTCAGAGTTTCTAATAACCGCATACAAGTCTGACATCGTCGGAAAAGAGTTTGAATTAAAAGACTTAAAATTACTTTGTGGTGTGATGTCTCGCATCGCATATGTTTCGCGAATTGCAATATCCAAAATAGAATCCTCTTCAGGAGTGACTGTCCCCAGCATAATATGCAAAAGTCCAATAAGACTTGCAATATTGCTACGCAAAACATCTTCAGGATCTTCATCCTCTCCAACTTGCGGCAAATCAAATGGATTCAAATGAAAATTTGAATTAAGCGAAAGCTTAATAAAAGTTCCACCGACTGTTTCGCACAAATATTTATATTCGTTTTCCGGATCAATCACGATCACGTTTGTCCCAACCATTAATGATCGAAAAATTTCCAACTTTACCGTATAACTTTTTCCTCCTCCGGACTTGGAAAATACCACCATATTTGCATTTTCCATTTTGAAACGATCAAACAAAATCAAACTATTATTGTGACGATTGATGCCATATAAAATTCCTTCATTTGAAGAAAGATCCGCAGACACAAAAGGAAATGTTGTTGAAAGAGGCGAAGTGTTTAAATTGTTGGCAACATCAAGTTCATCATTTGCAAGTGGCATCGTTGAAGAAAAACCTTGTTCCACTTTGAGAACTGCTGGTTTAACGTATACCAATTGAGCTTCGAGAATAGATTCGATTTGTTGATGGGCTTTTTCCACCTCTTCCATACTGCTTCCGTATAACGTCATATACAAACCGAAGCGAAAAAACTTTTCCGTTCCTTGTTGCAATTTGTCTCTGAGTTCTTCAATATCTTGCAATGCTGTCTCTAGAATCGGATCACGAATCTTACCACTTTGTTCTTCAATGTGTATCTGGGATTGAACTTGCGTCGAGCTTTTTCGCAGCGTCTTTAATATTTCCGTAGTTTCAATCGGATGAATAAACATTGCAGTATCCATCGAAAAATCGATATTAATAATCGGTGAAAACCAGTTTGAGTGCAAATATCTCGGATAAGCAACCACAAAAAGAGTTCTGGCAAAGGTTTCTCCGATTTGCAGATTATTCGAACTTATTTTCATTGCCGAGGGAGCAATCAAATCCTTGATCGTTGCCACACCACGTTGATATAAAGCTTCACCTTGCAAGATAGCTCCTGTAGGCGCTGCCGTTTTTTTGTTTTTATTTATTCCAAACATAGTTTTTATAATTTCTAGCGAGCACGCAAGGCGAAAGCTTGCTTTCATCTTGGGCGAGCGACGAAATTTAAAACACAATAGTGTTTATAATTTATAAATTTCAGGCAAATATTGTTTTTTTGCGGCTTCCGTATGAGCAGCAGCGAATGTAAGGCAAGTAAAAAAAACAATATTTGCCTGAAATTTTAACTCCTATCTTATCTTAATTCTACTTTATCGATATCTTTAATAATAGAATTGTTATGTATTGACGGATTGTATGAATTATACAAAAGTTCTATCAGTTCTTCAGTTTTATGATCCACACGCTGCCAAAGCTGATTTTTATATGTATCAAAAAGTTCTCTTCTCTTGGCAACTGCCATCTGCGAACTCGTTGCTCCGAAAAGACGATCGATCAATCCACTTTTAACACTTTCGATTGGGGCAAATGGCACTACTACATAAAAAAACTTAGACATAATATTAGAAACATCGGCCAAATTTTTTATAAAGTTTTGATATTCCGCCAATTGCAAACTAAGAAGTTCATTGGTAAGTTGTGTCTCCTTTTTTTTCAAATAATTCAAATATGGATTTATGTTTAATTTTCTTGAACTCACAATCACCTGCATCGGAAAATCCAAAGAGTTAAGAAAATTTTGGTATTGACTAATGATAGAGTCTTGTTCTTCTGTTGCCTTTAGATCAAAATTTATTGAAGAAACCAAAAGCACAGCTCTCAGCGATCCATTTTTGAGAATAATAACTCCGTCGCGCACTTCCTCCACGTCAACATATTTTTGAGTGCTAAGTCCTCCAGTTGCTCCACCTGTTAAATTATTTGAATGCAATGATTCCATAGAATGATTTCTCCTTATATTTAATATTTTTTTGTCGGTACTTGCTTTAACATTTTTTCAAGCTCCGTATTTGATGTCATTCCTTCACTATCCAACAATTGTGCCAAATCCCTTAATGATTGAGATGAAATATGCTTGTCAGCAACAACTGCTGTCGCAGTTTGCGTCTTTACAACTGCGTTAACAATTCTTTCTGGTGTCCTTTTCCAAATATAAACCTTGGGTCTGAAAAAATACATAATTCCAAAAATAACAAAACTCCCCAGTGGCTGTCCATATGGTCGATAAAAAGCCAGAGCCACAAACAAAATTGTCAAAGGAATTCCAAGAATAAAAAATACTGGAGCAGGAACCATATTCCACAAAACAAGCAAAATAATGCCAAGCCCAATAATCCAACCAAGCTGCTTAGCAGTCAGCGGTCCAGCAATCTTATCTTCAACATCTATATATTGTGGAACATTGATTAGCATTTTTGTTTTTTTATTCTTTTTAATTTTTTGTCATTCCCGCGTAGGCGTGGTCTCGATGCCCCTTGAGGGTAAATCCAGAACGGAGCCTAGATTGTGCATATGACTGGATTCCGGATCCCTCCAAAGGCGGGCACGGCAAGTCCGGAATGACAACCATCCTATTTATTGAAAAAATTTCGCAATCTGCGTTACCAGCACCATTGAAGACATCGCTATCAAAACCCCAAGCAAAGAATATTTAAATATTTCCTTTCCCTTATCAATTCTATCTTCATCACCAGCTGAAGTTAAATACATAATCGCCCCAATCACCAACATCACCAACGCCACAATACCCATCGTTCCCAAAAGGAAATTCAAAACGTTAACAGCAATTTGTGAAAGTGTCAGTGCGCCAGCTACCGACGAAGCTCCTCCCCAACCAATAATATTAGCAAGTTCTTTCAAAAGTGACGGCGCCGCAACTCCCAGTGCCAAACCAACCAGAGCCATTGTAATTGCGCCCTTTCCTTTTTCAACCATTCCTGAATTTCCAGCCGAAGTCAAAATCATCACCGCACCAATCATAATAAACACCAAAGCTAACACCACAATAATCTTTTGAATTGCTACCATAATTCCGCCCAAAAATCCTTCCACGTTTGTAAATCTAAGTGGATTTATAAAATTAGTTGGACCAGCAACATTGTTATTCGAACCATTCGTCTGAACAAGTGCCCCATTACCTTTTACAGGAGCATCCATTGGACAACATTTTACATTGACATTGCTTGCATTCGCTCCAAGGCACTTATTAGCCACGCAGCCAGTAGTTAATGTTAAGGTTGTTGTGTCCGTACATTTATAATTTTTATTATAATCTGTACACAAATCAGCAGATGCACCTTGAACCCCTAGAGTTAAAAATAATCCAAAAACTAAAAGTGGCAACAAAAAAACATTTTTCTTTTTTCCGCCAAAGGCGGACCAGCCTTTGGCTGGCATTTTTTCTATATTCATCTTTTTTGTTTTAAAAAATAATTCTTCAATTTTATTTATTCAAAATAGGCTCCACGCGAGTACATTCAAAATTTCCCCAACTACCAACTCCCTGAATTCCTAAATTGGTATACGAACCTATATAAGTTATCGTCGTATTTATAATAAGCCAACCCGCAAAAATAATTGCAAAACCAACAACTGCATTTGTTATGGCTCCCTTGGCTTTATCAGCAAGTCCCTTATCTCCAGCAGAAACAACATACATCACACCGCCAATAGTCATAGCTAGCAGTGCAACTCCAATTGCAAGCTTCATCAAATATTGAATAATTCTATTCATTCCAGCAATCAAATCACAAAGAGTACACATATCCTGACCTGTGCCGCAAGTAATCACAGCTGCATTGGCATTGCCAACACCAAATAGCATTGTTCCAAAAATCGAAATCAGAAACAATGAAACGAAAAAGGTTTTATCAAATTTCATACTTTTTGTAATTACTATAATATTCTTATCGCGTCGTGCTCCCACCTGACAAATAATTGATTTTATTTTTTGCCAAACTCAATGCTTCGCGTAAAGTTACATCACCTCTATTAACTGATTCTATCATATCGGAAAAAATTTTATCTACTGCATCAGGATCACTTTGATACCAATGCTTGGCAATAAGATTACCCGAGGCAAACGGTCCTAGGTTAGAATCTGTTTTTTGAGACTCAATTATGTCCCTACGCGCTGCAGGCTGCTGCGTTCTTTTCAAATAATCCATTGCTGGATCAAAACTGATTGGAAAATCTTTACTATTTTTTGTGGTTGCATTATACAAAGTGATTGTGCCGGAATTTTTAAGCGTAAGAAATCGAAGGAACTGCCAAGCTTCGTGAGTTCTCACTTCGTTTGAAACTGGTGCAGCAGCAGGAGACCCCCCCACATTCGAAACTGAAGCAACTTTATTGCGCGCAACTGCAAAGCCCCAATAATTTGCATACGTTACAGGCTTAATTAAACATCATAGCCACGGATCCTTCCGCAAAAGCATCCACTGAATAATGTTGCCTGTTGTTCCAAGTATAAGCTTGATTAATCGTGTTGGAAGCTGTGCTTAGTCTCGCGAATTGAGTATAAAATCCCAAGGCTTGCTCTCCTGCTTGAAAGACATTGCCGTCCTTGCCAACCACACCTTCATCCATTTTAGCCAACATTCCTTTTTTCGTTGGAAATTCAACTCCGTTTTGCAACATCAAAAGACTCAACAAATCAGAGGCTCTATTTATGTTAACTCCGGTTCCGATGGCAGCGCCTGATTGATCAAAATTTCCATTTGCATTAAGTCTGGTCATCTTTTGCACATCAGCTTGAAATTCCATCCAGGTCTTGGGTGGCGCAGTAATCCCGGCAGCATTAAACATATCGCGATTATAATAAAGCTGCATTGAATTTATGCTAAGAGGAACAGCATAGGCTTTTCCACCGCTCATAAAATCACCTGCCACAACATCTGGAAAATTGTTTTTCATATCTTGCTCACTCACCAATGGTGCTGTTTTCAAACGAAGGCAACCATCCATTTCCTATCAAAAAAATATCCGGTCCTTGACCTGAAGCCAATGCATCAAGAAGTTCTTTCTGATATGAGTCTTGAGAAAATTTTCGATATTTTATTTCACCAACATATGGATTTATTTTTTTGTATTGATCAATAATTCCAGAATAAACCAGCGAATCATCAAAAGTTCCCCAGATTTCAAGATTAACAATATAACCGCCCGTCGAAGATGTCCCACAACCTGAAAAAATCGGTATTATCGCAACCGCAAGAAATGCCAGGAAAAATCTAGTCTTACCCTTAATAAGTGTTTTTATTGTCGAACGAAGCGAGCGAAATAAATCTGGCCTAAAGGCGGATTTATTTCCGAGCGAGTGATGACAACAAGTATTTATTTTTATTTTTTTCATATGCATAGTATTTTTTGTAATTTTGTACTTTTGTATATTTTTGTAATTTCGTAGACCTATTTTACTGCAACAAATGCATAATGAAAATCACCAGCTTCGATATTTTTTTCCACGATGAATTTTTGATCACCAAACATTTTTTCCAAAGCAATTTGAGGAACGCGAATATCTGCAGCTGGACCAACTCCTGAGTCTTTTTGATTCCATTCAATTGCAATAACCCTTCCACCGCTTTTAAGCACGCGATATGCCTCAGCAATAATAATTTCTTTTTTCTTATTTTGAAACAAAACATCTTTCAAGACAACCCAATCAGCAGAATTTTCCTCAAGTTTTGTTCCGCCTTCTTTTTCCAAATTTACCCGCTTAGTTATGATATTTGCAACTCCAGAATTTTTAGCTTTCCCCGTAACAGTCTCCAGAGCTTGAGGCAAAACATCAAGCGAATACACTCGCCCATCTTTTCCAACAGCCTTGGCAAATGGAATTGAAAAATATCCAGGCCCACAGCCAAAGTCAACCACCACACCTCCACGAACAACATCAAGCTGTGCGATGATTGCATCTGGATCCAAAAATTTTCCAACTTGATTTTGAGTTTCTTCCATAAGAAAAATATTTT
>Ga0209728_1000952_pt1 | contig 19620 bp, 39 predicted proteins | sample RifGroD1_FD_183997 | JGI IMG/M metagenome (GOLD analysis project Ga0209728, IMG submission 183997) | Groundwater microbial communities from Rifle, Colorado, USA - Groundwater D1 (SPAdes) (version 2) | ecosystem: Environmental > Aquatic > Deep subsurface > Groundwater | place: Rifle, Colorado... | reverse complement strand
ATCTTTTTCTTTCCGGTACTAATTGACCATTCCACAATTAAAATCTCTTAGAACGTCAATTCTGGCCCTCTGAAACCATGTTATAGTCTCATTTATAAACTCAAACTATCTCTTCAAATGCCCATTTTATAGGGTGCAGAATAATAAAATAATTTTATTATATGATTTCTATTTGTATCAATTTGGTATATACTAATACTAAGGATTTAAACATTAAAGGGGTGCTGAGAATTGAAAGTAACTAGATATGAATGGTTATTTCAAAATGGAGAAAGCAAAGGGTTCTTTCAGGGAATTAAAGATATTAACTTTGTTGGATATAATCATTTTGATTTAACGCATACACCAGGACTGTCTAGGCCACCATATGGGCTTTATAAAAATCATCCTGAAGCAAAAAGTTATTTTACTAAAAAGGGTCTGGATACCTTTTCGGACAAAGTAGAATTTATAGTTAATTTATTGAAAGAACTTGATATAAAGGGTGCGACATTAATTAAGAAAGAGATAAACATCAATAGTAAAAATGCTATTTGGAAAGATAAATATCAAGTAATAATGTAAGAACCTCACAAGGGTTCTTTTTCTTTTCTCTGTACTAATTCTATATAGAATTGAATTAAGTGAATTTATAAATAATATTTGACCACATTTAATATTTATGATACAATTAATCATGATCAAATTTAAGGAGGAATTACATATGAATAAATCTCAATTGTCAGTAGTGGCTAAAAAAATCTTAAAGAAACTAAATTCCTGCGAGAGTAAAGATGTCGTGTTAGGTACTCAAAAATATAGAGGAGTTAAAACTATAGTCCTCGAATACAGTGACGATTCAGCCGATATAAAATATAAAGATTATAGTTTTAATATAGAGTTTGACTATTCAAATTCACCATTGCCTACGCAGGAAGAAATCGAAAAAAGATTATATGATTTTTTTATAAGAGTAAACAATTAAATTAATACTTAAATTAGAGTCTATACAGACTCTTTTCTTTTGTCCCAAATACTTTAAAACCTATAATTCATTCGAGATAGAGCGGAGCCACACTATATAAAAATAATTATTTTGCCTATGTTCTATTTGTCTTAATTCTGTGATATAATCCATTAACATCAAATTTAAGGAATTAAAGGAGTGCTTTAAAAAAATGATAAGAAATACTATCGAACAACTAAACGACCAAATTACATATGAGGAAGGCAAAATATATCAAGTTGAAGGTATCGGTTACACTAGCGCACTAATGAAAAGATTGCTCAGTATTGGTTGGGAAATATCCTACAATGAGGAATTTATTCTTTTAGATCCGGCAAAGAATAAAGTGGTCAAAGCTAAAAACTTCAACCAATTATTATTCAAAACTGCACAGGCAATGAGATAATTAGGAAGGTTAACCCTTCCTTTTTCTTTGTCTTAAAATCCTCCTACACGCTCACAAATGACTTGTAATCGGTCAGAACTCCATACCCTATATAATTGTACCACAGACAAAACATAACCCTTTAAACATCATATAAATAGTAAAATAATTTTATCCAACATAACTATTTTTATTAATTCTGTGCTATAATATTAATATCAGATACATATTAAAGGAGGTTTTTTCAAATGGCTGAATTTAAAATCTACGATGTAAATATTGAAGCACTTGAGGCCAAGCTTGCTAAACTGAACAAAAAGGCTGTAAAACTGAATTGCGAACCCTTTGCACTAAACATTATTAGCACTGAAATAGTTCGTAACGAGGAAGAGAAAACAATCAATAAAGTTTTTACCTTAGAACTTATCGGCAATCCTCCACAAATCGCAGGTTGGCAATTCATCGGATCTATCGAACCACATGATTCCGCGAACCTGATCAAAGTCATTAAAGGAGAAACCTATCCAGAAAATTATCGCACTCATGGAAATTATTGCGAACATTGCAAATCAACTAGAAAACGGAAAATGCTATATCTGGTGAAAAACACTGAAACTGGTGAATTTAAGGCAGTAGGTAAAACTTGCTTAAAGGATTTTACAGGACATAATAATCCTGAAGCATACGCAAGTTTGTTAGAAATGTATCTTGATTCCTCATGGTTAGATGAATTTGCCGGAATACCTGAAGGATCTGGATTAACAAAACAATACGACCTAGAAGAGTATTTAACTTATATATCAGCTTGTATCAGAGATTCTGGATGGATGAGCAGAACAAAAGCACAGGAGGAAGAAAAACAAGCTACCGCAGATTATGCAGTCAATGTTCTAACAGCTTCGCCAATAGAAAGAAAAAGATATGAATATCCTGAACCATCAGACCAGGACAGAGAACTTGCTCAAAAAAGCATTATATGGGCAAAGGAAATTGAAACGACAAATGATTACCTAAACAATATTAATATTATTGCATTGGATGAATTCACAAGTTACAAAAACATGGGATTTGCAGCAAGCATTGTTTCAAGCTTTACACGACATATCGAACGCGAGATTGAAAAGGAGATAAAAGCAACTGCAAAGAAGCAAGAACTAATTTCCAACTATATCGGCACAATAGGCGAAAAGATTCAAACCGAATTAACCTATGTTAATTCATTCAGTTTTGAAACACAATGGGGAGATTCACACATTCATAAATTTTTAGATGCAGAAGGAAATATTTTTATCTGGAAGTCATCTAAGGGTATTGGAAACTATGATAAAGCAGGAAATTACAGCAGACCAGAACAAGGCCAACTAGTAAAAATCAAAGGCACAATAAAAGATCACAGCGAATACGCAGGAGCAAAACAAACAATCTTAACAAGATGCAAAATAGCTTGAAGGGATATAGAAGACTAGGAAATAAACCTAGTCTTTCTTTTTTGTCTATAAATAATTCTTGTCGCAGGTTGTTGCGACAAACCAAACTATAAGTCACCACAAGCCTATTTAAGCGGCTTAAACCTTATACCTAGTATAATTACAACACTAACAAAACATAACCCTTTATACACTTAGTAATAGTAAAATAATTATATTGTCTATGTTCTATTTTCCTTCATTCTGTGATATACTAAATAAAATTAAGTTTATGGGAATTGAAAGGAGTAAAATACATATGAAAGAACTTGACAAATTAATTACATCTCTTAATAAAAGAATTGATATGCATATAAAGCAAAGTGTTAAATTTCAGGAGAAAGGAGAACAAGAAAATTCTGCATATAATGATGGAATGGCAGAGGGTATCAGATACGCAATTGAAGAAATTGAAAAGGCTAATACTAGTATTAATATCAAATTAAATAATCTTTAAAGGAGTAACACCATGTTTCTAAAAACACTTAAAGAATTATTTTCTTTTAAACCGGAATGTAATTATTGCCACTATGCCAGAAATGAAATGAATAAAACTATAGATTACAATGATAAGAAAGGTTATATTTGTTCGGAATGTCTGAGGGTTATAAGATTTAGAGAGAATAACTTTTTCAAAAGCATTAAAGGAATTAAGAGCTAAACAAATAGCTCTTTTTTCTTTTCCCTCTATCCTTTAAAAATCCATTTTTATCCTATAATCTTAATATAAAAACCTTGACTTTAAGCCATAAATAGTTATACTTATATTATAAATTGTTTCAGAAATTGAAGGGAGTGCTTCAAATGAAATACGAAGTAACTAAAAAATTTATCGGTGGGATCTTAAAGGGATTAACTTACACTAGCATTACCTCAGTAAAATTCGAAGTTGGATTCACTTGCAAGGATTCAATCGGAGGCAGTCCTTATAAAATAATTTCCTGCAATCCAGTATAAACCAAAAAGGAAGGGTAAAACCTTCCTTTAATAAATTTGAAGGAGTGGTTAATATGTTTAAACCAGTTACCAAAAAGCAGACCAATAAAATGTCTCAAAACTATAAAAAATTCATTTCTTCTCTTTTCGGAATCGAGGCAGTCGGAAACACCAAAAAGGAGGCTGAAGAAAACTTATTAAACCTTATCACTTGGAACACAAAACAATTTAAAAAATACTTTCAGCACGAAAACACTATTGCAGTATTGTCTAGTAGCACCTACGAAATTAATCAATATAATTACTTTTACATCAGAGATGGCAGGGAATCAGGTACAACTATATTTGATGCCAGGAGCGACAAAGAAGCAACGGAGAAAGCGCAGGAATATTTTAATCAATACATAAGTGCAATATAAGGCTCGAAAGAGTCTTTTTTCTTTGTCTTGCTATAGTTTTACCCTAATCATATTCCAACGTCTTAAAAGTGCCTTTCTAGTCCTTAGAGTCAAATATAATTACTGTTTGACGTTTGTATATTTGTCATGATATTATATCAATAATAAATAATTTAATTGGAGGTCGTTATAATGAATTCAATATCTGAATTAAGAAAAATTATGACAATGAATGAGTACAGTAAAGTTTATGGGACTCCTGATAAAGAGTATAGTTTTGAGGGATTGCCAGTCATGATAATAAAAGCAGGAAGTAAAATGTGTTGCAATAAAAGTAAACCTTATACAGTAAAGTACAAAAGACTTGGAAAATATTTTAAAACATTGGTTGAATGCTTGGAATACATATTAAGTGAAAATTATATTTATGACAATGAAATGGTAGTAAGAGCTTCAAAAGATATGAATTTTCATTATAATTGCAATGCTTAATGCAGGGTAAACCTTTTAAGACTAGAAATAAAATTCTAGTCTTTTTCTATGCTCATTCAGCCCGATCAACTCATTTTCCCCTTTCAATCCCTCCCAAACCAAAAACACACGCACATAAACGGCCCTTCTTGCCATCAGATTGCATTGCACTTTATATTATTACCTAGCATCAATTCAAACGTCTCAGAATCAAAATAAGCATATTATACATTCATTATCCTCAATTATTACCGTCATAGTGGAAACATTACAATTCCACTATGAACACATTACATGATCACTATGATCACATTCCCACCAATGCCGGACTATAAGTAATAAAATAAATATCTATAATCTATATACACCAATCTATTATTTTGCTATAATTAATTAAATCAGATAAGCGCAAATCGAAAGGGGAAATATATAAATGACTGTATCGCAAAAAATGAAAAATGAAAATGCAGAATATGAGGTATCCGGCACAACATACGGATATAACTCCAAAACTCAAAAGTTTTACATTGAAGCCGGAAAGGAATATTTTGAGTTTGATCAAAAAAGTTTGTATTACTACGATATGTTAAGCCGGATAAACTCAAATTATCTATAATTATCCTTGTTTTGTATAGACTAGAGTATAAAAATCTCTAGTCTTTTTTGTTTGCTTAATTTGACCTATTACGGTTTAAATTGTGTATAAATTAACTACAATAAATTAGGCATAAATAAATTCAAATATAATTGTTTTTGCTATTGCAATTCGCTCAGAAAGGTCTATAATAAAGGACATAGAGAAGCACACACAAACATTCTACTAAAGCTTTTCTACAGTATCAAATCGTTAAATAAAGTTCGATTAAAATTGACCTACGGTAAAAAGGAGGTTCGCCAATCACAGACATTTAACATCAGTCCTACATACACCTAAAAGCATTCTCTTAGGAGCATCCCTCATGTATCGCCATAATAAACCATGTAAGATTTAGCCGAAAAACTCCTGTTTTGACTTTGCCTCTAACAAAGGCCAGCTACACGAGTTGACTAGACGAAAATCCTCTTCATTCAGTTTTATGGGGCAGGTAGGTGGATAGTGGGTTCCAAAGATAGAGGAGATCAAAGTTTGGCTGATAAAATCTTTTAAAATTAGTTTGCATTGACGCGAACAATTTAAAAGGAAAAAGGTTAAACCGAACTAGACTTTTTAGTCTAGCTTAGAGCATAGCAACAAATTAAATTAAAATTTAAGGAGTTGTTGTTAAATGGCAAAATGTAATATTTCAGTTGGTAGAGTTAATTCTAATACAGAAGAGGGAAATTACTTCGTAGTCAGAATTCAAAACAGAAAAGAAAAAATTGATCTTGAAGTAAAACTGAACGCTGAACAATTCGCAAATATGTTAACTGGTATGATGGTTGATGATGCTGAACTAAACGATAGAATCTCTAAATAATCCATAACAAATGCTATGTTCTAAGCTAGGCTACAAGGTCTATAAAATCTCTCTTTTAAACTCTCTCTTTTGCTTAAACTTGTTCTGTTGTTTGCCCTCTTAATTAAGAGGAGGAAAATTATTATGAAGAAAATCGAAGTAAAAATTTACAATAAAGAAAACTATCATACTGTTTCTGTTACTTATTATGACGTTGCCGATATCTCAGAAATTGAAGCAATTTTTAAAAGAATTGAAAGCAATTTGAAAGAATCTGAAGATTATTCCTTTAAATTCGTTAAGCGTAAAAATTAACTCAATAACAATTGCCCAAAAGAGGGTAAACACAAGAACAAGAGAAGCAAAAAAGAGAGATAATTAACCAAAAACATTCTACTAAATCCCTTCATTTTATCATTATTACGATTTAATCATAACAATTGCTTTAAACTTGCATAACAAAATTAAAATGCAGGTTGTTGTAATTTAATGCTAAATTGTCTATGCTATAGGCTGAAGGGATTGAATTTTCCATAAGGTGTGAGCTTATAACAATTGGAGTTTAGACCTTGTGCAAAAATTTAAGAATGAAAGAGGTTATAATTATGTTAGAATTAAAGTATGGTGCAATTGTCAAGCATAATGACCAATTAGGGGAATTAGTTAGTGAAGATGGTAAATTCTATTTTCACCCTGTCAAATATGGTAATTACTATTGTTCTAATTTGGATGAAGTAACGACAGAAAACGTGCAGGAAACCACACATGATGAAAAAGTTGAATATCTTAAACAGGAATTTCCATGGGGAGAAATTATCAAAGTTCACAACATTGGTGAATATGTCATTTTTGAGTTTATTAATGGTTATTATTTAGAAAGGGAGAAAAAGACAGTAACTGAATTTCATGCTTATATGAACTATCGAAATATTGCTTATTCTTATAACTCTTTAGACTCTTGTTTAGTCGGTACAATTGCTCGTAAGTATGATGGAGCCAACAGCCAAGCAGCTAAATTCTTCGAACTTATGATTAAAATGTAACCCAATAAAAAAGACATTTCTTGGGAGTGTCCTTAAAGTTTGTTCGTTACTAGCAACAAAAATAAAATAACAGACATAAAAATTTGTTGCTAGTGTCGAGTAAATTAGAAGGAGTGTTGTAAAATGGCTAAAGAAATGAATGTAAAAACTTTAGGTATTGTTGGCCTAGTATCTCAATTAAAGTCTGGTCAAATCAACCGTGAAGCTGAAATGCAAAGATCCTATGTATGGGGTCAGAAAGAACAAACCGAACTAATTGACAGTGTTTTCCAAGTGTCAACGACTTATATTCCACCCTTGATTGGTGCCGAAACTGAGGTAGAAATTGAGGTAAAAGGTAAACTAGAAAAGGTTATCGACCTTTTGGATGGAAAACAGAGATCGACTACCCTAGAAAAGTTCTTGAATGATGAAATAAAACTCGGTTTTAACATTCGACCTGTCGTAATTGAAAACGAAGATGACACAATTGAGACATACATAGTAGCAGGTAAAAAATGGAGCGAAATTCCAGACAGAGCAAAGCAAGTTTTCAAGAATTGCAAAATTCAAATGGTTTATTTTAAGGACATGACACAAACCGAACGAGAATTACAATTCATTAAACTCCAGGGAGGAAAGAAGCTTTCCAATGCTGAAATTAATAAAGTAAGAATAGGGTGCGGCGCAAGAGAATTCATTTATAAACAACTTGCAACAGACCTATGGACAAAATTCATTAATGTTTCAGCAAATCGCGAGGTTAAATTTGAAACAATGCAGCAGACATTAATGGTTATGTCAAATAAGTTTGACCTGTCTGGCAAATCATTACAAGTATTTTCAGAAGATCCTATAATGGTTACTGATGATATTATGGAACAAGTTGGAAATGTTACCGAATATCTCAATGAGGTTGTAAAATTCATTAAAAAATTCTCTTTACCTACTGAGCTTCAAAAACTTGAAGAATCAGAAGTGACCGAAAAATTAGAACCTAAAGAACTTAAGAAGTATTTGAAATCTATAGAATACCTCAAAAAGGTTCATGTTCCAGTTATCTATAACACAGCCTTAAAAGCCCTTCTGAACGATGTGAGCGCAAAGGAATTTGCTAAGTTTGTTGCTAGATTCTTCTTTGATGTTCCTGCTAGATATAAAAGGTTTACGGAATCGGATACCACAAGCGCACCAAGTGTGAAAATTAGAATAGAGGAAATGGATAAGGCACTGGTCAATGAGTTTAAAATTGTAGCAAAGATTGCTGAAGTTGAAGAAGTTCAGCCAGAAACACAAACGGAAAACCTTGATTCTTCTATAACAGCCATTACCCAAGAGTTGGGTGAAGAAAATCAAGAAGAATCAAATGTAGATCAAGAAGACGTTAAAACAATTCTAAACATCATTGACAATGTTGCTTAATCATAAATAATTGTATCTGGAATCTAGACAATAACAGATAACTTGCTATTGTCTAGCATTCGAGGTAAAGTTATTAAAACTAAAGGAGTTGGAATTAATGAACAATGCACTTGAGTCTATCAATGAAATCTATTCCATAATCGAAGAAACCGAGTTTGATGTACTAACAAAAGAGCAACTTTCTAAATTAGGTAATAACAATAACACCTATTTTGGCCGTATGGAGATTGCCGACACTGATTCCTATATCATGTTTTTAATGCTTAAAAGTGCTTTTAGCAAGTTTGAATATTATTGTGGTATGGAGTACGCTAAAGATGATCTAGAGTACAAATTTGAAACACCGGATAGTGTATTGGTGATTTATAACTCAGGATGTGAAAGAGCTTGTAAACTTGTTTATGAAGCAACAGGGAAACAAGTCGGAGACTATGAAGATGAAGATGAGGAAGAAGATGAAGAATAATTCTTAAAAGTTTGTTGGTCATAAGGTAGCGGAACTTATAACAGATTCGCTATTTTGTGTCGAGTCAAATTTAAAAGGAGTTGTTTTTAATGGCTAAATTAGCAGTACATAAAGACGGCACTTGCTCAGTGGCGGAAATGAGAAATATAATTGAAATGTATCATTACTTAAAGAAACATTTAAGCTCTCACACTGTAGAAATATCAGACAATACGATTATTGCAAAAAGACTAATTAAAACACGGAGTTTTGCAAGTTTTAAATTAACCTACTTGAAAAATATCAATGAAATATCCTATAGAGGTATGACTAATAATAGTTGTACGTTAAGATTTAAAAATGATGAGGATTTAATTTGTCAATTGGGATCAGTAGCAAGATTAAATTGAAATCATGTTTTCCTTGGATTATGAAATATCACACCGAATCGTAAAATAATTATTTTTAAATTTACCAAAAACCTATGTTAAATATATCTCTAAAATGGTATACTATGTATAACAAATGAACGAAGGAGCGTGTTAGAAATGGAAAAATTAATTATCACTATTGAAACAGTAAATGCAGCTTTTGAGGATTACACAGAGCAAGAGGTTGCTAGAATCCTTAGAGAACTAGCAGACAGAATTGAAGCAGGAAGACAACCAGAAAGCATTAACGACATGAATGGTCATCCAGTTTGTGAGGTTGAATATATCAACGATGATCTAAAAAGACTCTATTAAAACCCTTCTTGTGTCGCTTGTGGGCGGTAAGAAAATAGTAATAACAATCTTACTGCCTAGTGTCGATCTAAGAAAGGAAGTGCTTTTAAAATGTCAATTATGCAAGAATTTGAATCAATCAGAAAAGAAATTGGGGAAACCAAATACCAAGCAATCGAAAATTATCTTTCCGAGCGTCCTGAATTGTTTTTAGATGATATTTATTATAAGGAATCAGAATGGAACAAATTTGAAGAGTGGTATAACAAGGAATCATCAGAAACCTACAGATACCGCATAACTAGCACTGGTGGCAATTCTATAAAATATGGGAATTGTGAAATCTGTGGAAAACCTGCTACTGAGATTTTTCACCAAGTTGAAGAAAGGTCTTATAAAAATTCTTTTGAGGAAGTTATCCATTTTACGCAAAATAAATGTACTAATTATTTCGGGCATAAAGAGTGCTTGGAAAGCAAGCAAAGATAATTCTACTATGTGGATTTATAGCAGGATGACAATATAATAACAACCTGCTATAATTCGAGGTTGTAGAATTACCAAATTATTAAGGGGGAATATATAATGTCTAAATCTCTTCAAACTTTAAAAACCAATATTGCAAAGGGTTCGCAAAGATTATCCAAAACAACTATTAAAAACATCGTAAACGCTGGAGAATTTGAAAAAATCGAATTGGCCTATTCTTACGATGGCAGAGAAGTCCACAAAGGAAATATTATTGAGAATCCTGTCGAGTGGTTCAATAAAGAGTATGATTCTATCGACGTTCGGCTCTATAAAGTAGAAAAAGGTTTGGTTCTAATCCATTTGCATTTTCACTCTAACCTCTGGTATGGATTACATATTGACCTAAACAAAAATTATGAAGTAACCAACGCACTAGGAGTAAAAGCAGAAAATAACATTCAAACAATTGAAACCAAAAACTATATTGACATAATGCAAGTCAAATTTAAAACAGGCGAAGGGACAGCCGACGAACTTAGAAGTTATTATTCTTTCCTTCTTGAAAATGAAGAAGCTGTAAAAGTGGTTATTCTTGACATGTTGAACAATTCCGAAAAACACAAAAGAAAAAGAGCAAACACAAAAGCGGATCTAACAGAAGATTGCTATAAAAATATGATTGAATCGCTTGTGTATCATGTTCAGGACGCATTATCATACGAACTAGATTTTAACGACATGAGAGGAGCAAGACAAAGAGCAGTCAAAGCAATTCTTGACAATGTCACCGACGAAATGATTCAAACACACTATGCGAAGACTAAGGTAACGGACGAAAAATATGCAGAACAGCGAAAAGAATTAATTGATTCAATTAAAAACCCTCAGACCTTAAAAGGCTTTGAAAATGTTAAATATTACCGTAAAGATAAAACCTTAACACCAGAAGAACAACAACGCTATGACCTTGTATACTCCTTAGACCAAAAGGAAAAGCGAATCAAAGAACAGCAAGCAAGGTCAGAAAAAACCATTGCAATCATTACCGGATCAAATGATAAATATATCATAACAGCAGACCAAGACACACGCGACAATTCAGATTTATGGGTTGTAAAGATTGTAAACACTCTTAGTAAGGAAGAGTGGAGAATTCACGATTCACAAATGAAATTAATTAGTGGTTATTATTCAAGATTCAAAAAAGGCCACATTTTCAAGTATGACCCAACTAGTAAATTATTGGGTGAACAACCTGAAGAAATTCAAGCAGAACAATCAGAGACACAATGCCAGTCAAGCAATAACAGTGACAAACTACGCAAAGTAGCAGACAACATGCAAAGCACCATAGACAACAAAAGAGCAGACAGAAAAACCAATACAGCTAAACGAGCTAGAGAAGCAGCAGGACAGGAACAGCAAGCAGACACAATGGAACAAATGCAAGGAGTTTTACGCAATGTTGCAAATGCTATTGAATCAGGTGAATTAACTTTTATTGGTCAAATTGATTCTAGAGCGCAAGTTGACACACTAGAGAAAATTCTTCAACATGCAAACTGGAGATATAAGTCAGTCGAAAATATTGATTATAACGTATGGCATCAAACACCAATAACATCAGACATTATCAGATTCGCGGAAATTCCTTCAAGTACTATTTACCTTCGCCAACTGCAATCCATCATAAACGATATTCGTAATACAGATGGATTTAAACTTATTGCAAATAGATTGCAAAAACTTATTGACAGCGCAAAACTGAAGCAAAAAGACGTTCACCATGACCCTTTGATTGATATTTCAGATTATGACTCAGAACTTGACAAGATTTATAAAAATACTGATGTTTTGAAAAATCAATACTTTGAAACAGCAATCGAAGAACGCAGGAGATTGTCAAGAATGGGTATAGAATCAGTTGAAGAATTAAGAGTCTATCTAAGGGAGTATTTTAATTATCGAACGGTTAAAAGTTCAATTGATCCCACTGAACAAAAAATCAAAGAACTGGAACGAAAATACAAATTTGATCAAAAAGGAGATATTAATTTTACTTCTTCAGACATCGCCCTCCAAATGATTGAATTGGCAGATATAACCAATAACAGCAGAGTCCTTGAACCCTCTGCCGGAATCGGGAATATTGCAGACCAAATCAAAAAATTTACTAACATTGTTGACGTTTGTGAACAAATGTATTCATATTCTGAATTATTAACTCTCAAAGGATTTAATGTTGTTGGAAGTGATTTCTTGCAATATGAAAATAATAATTATTACGACTTCATTATTGCCAACCCACCATTTTCTGCAGAGCAGGAGCATATTAAACATGCTTATGACCTTCTCAAAGTTGGCGGAAAACTTATTGCTATTACTTCGCCTCATTGGACTTTTGCTAATGACAAATCATCAAAAGAATTCCGGCAATGGTTCGAGAATTTGAATGGTGAAATTGTAGAAGAATTAGAATCAGGAACTTTTGAGATGACACAAGTTAGAACTAATCTAATTGTCATTAATAAAGAGACTGAGACAATGCAAAAGGCTGTATAAGTCATAACAGCAAGCCATATAGGGTTCGAGGGTATCCCTAGAAAATACCCTTTACTATTTTAGAGGTGGTTAGAATTATGTACATTGATTATGACTATAAAGGCTCTACTGCTTATAATTCAGTTATGGGAGCATCTAAACAAGGTTTAACCAATAGACTTCCATACACTCAAAACGCTATTAAATACCACACGGAAAACAACAATCAGGGACAAATTAAGTTTTTTACTGGTGAACTTCAATTAATTAACAAAAGATTAAAGTCTTTGAGTTATTAAATAATTATTTTTGAATTTACTCTATTACTACTTATTAAGTCCATGGTAATATGATATAATAGGTTATGGACTTGAAACAACAAATAATATTTGATGATGCCTAAAGACTGCAATCTATATAACACGATGCCCTTATAGGTTGCAGCATTTGGAGTTTATCAAAGTAGATAAAGTATGATAAGCTAAAGGAAGAATTAAGGAGGCCACAATATGAAAAGAACTTGTGCCATTTGCCGAATTAAAACTGATGATCAATTCACTAATCATTTTGAAACTTTGCCGAAGGAAAGCATTGGAGACAAAAAGTTAATTATTCATGTTTGCGAATCCTGCAAAGAAGAAAAGTCACAATTCAGCGAGAAGCATAACATGGTTTTTATTGAACATGATCTACATAACTTTTACCCTAGCTCAGAAATTGTATAACATTTGACTATGCGAGACAGATTTTAAAATTTGAAGGAGGAAATATAATGGATATTTTAAAAGATGGTACTAAGGTAAAAGTTTATGATCTTTTAGGTGAATTTGTTGAAGGAACTATTCAGGGAAACGATGAAACAGAATGCGAAGGTAACTTGAAAGATTTGAATTATTATGTTGTTGTCAATGGTCAGAATTTTGACAATGAAATCATGATGCACTGGACGGAAATTGAATTGATTGTCAATTGAAACACGAAATTTAGAGGAGTGGAAGGAAGTTTTAAAAATGGAAGAGAAAATTTATAACACTATGGAATTATTTGATCATGATGGCAGACTTTTTCAGGCTAATGATAATGAACATATTAAAGTAAGAGTCGAAGGAGAATTTTTAAGAGTTCAAATTGTTGAAGTAATGTTACTTTTTACTACAGTGAATGCACTTAGACAATGGAAAATGATAGAATAACCTTGCAGAGTGGTAGAGCGTATAACAAAACGCTCTAATTAATGCACAGAGCAGGTCACAAGTCCTGCTAAGATGCTAAAATTTAAGGAGTGATTAAAAGATGAAATATTATAAAGGGGATATTGCTTTTGTATCAGACCATGAGAATTTTGATATTGCTCAAGATATTGAGGTTGAAATCGGAGATACTTTTGAACAGTGGGGAATGATTTTTAAAGTTACTAATATGAATCAAGTGTGTATTTATGTAGAGGAAGTAACCGCCAATTAAAGCTTACAATTTTTGCTATAACAGCCGACCATATTTATTGCATGGAGTTTTCAAAACGCTTGCGTGTATGCTATACTTACATTACCACAAAGGAGGTGTCACAATGCAAGTAACGCTTAATACTAGACTTGAAATAGAAATCAGACAAAGATTAGATGCCTATGTTCTAAAAGTAAACCGTCCAATGGCTCAAATTATCGCTGAAGCTATTTCAAAATATCTTGATGAAAAAGAGAAAAAATGTTAATTTTTTATTGACATACGCTTGCAAGCATGATAGAGTGTAATTAATCAAGTAAATATTATTTATTAATTTAAAGGAGGAAAAATACTATGAACAACTATATCGCAAATAAAGTTAAATTCGAGGAAATCGATTCTAATACATTCAAAATCAATGGCGAAATTTACATTGTTAATCATGACAAAGATCCAGAATACATTGACGATGGAGTTTTGAACCTTAGTTATTATCATCTTGAAAAAGACGGAGAACAATCCCAATATATTCTAGCATTTGACAAAATTGAAGAAGTCGAACAAGAAGATATTAGCGAATGGTCGGACGAATACGATTCTAATAACCCTTATGTATTAGAATTTAATTAACCTCTGAATTGAAACCCTGTAACACAAACATTCTATAACAAATTCAATTTTGTGTTACGGTTTGAGGTCAGAAATTAATTAGAAAGAAGGTATTAAAATGAATTTATCAAAAATAACCAATGATGCTTTTCAAACAATTAAAAACTTTAAACATGGTCATGGACGATATTCTTTAATCGTATCAAGTGAATCAAAATATGGAGATTTTACTATTGAATATCGCTTACTAAATGATGAAATTAATCAAATTTGGGTATCAGAGCGAATTACTCCTAATCATAGTTCTAAATTTGTGGTCACTCCTAATAATTTCCGTACAATCACAGAGCAAGGTGAAGAAGCAGATAAATTCTTTAATAAAATCATAAAGGAAATGAATTTTGATGTCATAGAGGTTCGATGTTTTCCGGCAGATATGAAAGAAATATATTGTCAAGAATTCGAATTACTTTGATTCAATTAAATTTATGGGAGCGAGCGAAAGGAGTTATTATTAATGTATTTTGGACTAATTGATGATTTAACTGGTCAATGCTTAAAGATTTACACCGACAAAGACAAAGCACAAAATTGGATCAATGAAGATACCAGACCACAAAATTTTAAGATAGTCGAATTCAAGACAAAGGAATTAGAAACTCATGAGAAAAGATTATTAAGAACAAAACCTAAACATTCTTAGGGAATATTAATTCCCTTTTGAATACCTTGTAACGCTTATAACCAGACCACAACATGAGCTTGCCGAGGTATCCAAAAGAGTATTAATTACTCTAAAATAAATTTAATGGAGGTTGTTTATTATGGCATTTACAGGTAAAAAGGAAAGAGGAAGCAGGATTTTAACCCCTGAGACAGTGGAGAATCGTGGTAAGTTTCATAAGATCATGAATGATGCAAAGGAAGTAAATGAAAGTGAATATAATATTTTAGTTAAGCAAATGTTTGGCAGTATGTTTGAATATCTTTCACATTCAGCACAAAATGAATTTATTGAATGGGCTAGACGAGCAGAATGGAATCTTATGACTAAAGGTAGTATATCTTCTTTGTAGAGATAATCAAATAAATGTACCATTTTGAGCTATTAAAATTTAGGAGGTAACCCAAAATGCAAAACAAACGCTACATAACAACCATATTTCAAAACAGTCACTTCGTTCAAACCATTACCAATCATGCAACATCAAACAATTCTGCCAGACTAAAAGCCTTAAAAATATTCCGAGATGACAACAAAGGAGCAAGAGGAATAATCACAGCCATTGCAAAACATTGTGACCATTACGGAAATGAGATTCCCGAACGTATATCAAATTATAATTATTCGATTGCTTATGTAAGTTAATGACTTGAAGAGCTTATGCTCTTTACTTGAAATACATTATAACAGAAGTCTTATATTGGTTGATGGATTCAAGATAAAGGATATAAACCAAATTATATATATTCTAAAATAATAAAGGAGGTGTAAAAGCAATGGCAATTAATCTAAAACTACTTAAGGAATACAAAACCCTATGCGACAATCATTCAATTCCATTCACTTTTCAAGGTTTCGACCTATTCATTGCTCATATTTCTAAATAACCTTACATATTCTCAACCATAACTAAACCAAAAAATAAATTGTGAAAGAAGGTAATCAAAATGACAAAACCTAAAAACATTAAAAACTTATCCCTTCAATTCCCTGCTTCTAAACTAAATACCCTTTATCTTGGCAAAACATTGGTCTATAATGGTGCTTCTCACTCTTTAAAACCTTACCTTGGCATAATCACTAATATTGCTTATTATAAAGGCTTAGAAGGCCCATATTGTGAGATAAAATTGAATATATGGAATGGTAGAACAGTAAATAAGGTTTTGCCATTGTCGGAAGTAGTTCTAGTATCTGCTAAAAAGGCAAAGAAAATAAAGATTGTAGCGTAATTTGTGTAACTTATGGATACATGGTATAATGCTAATATAATTTATAACAGATTGTGTTATATCATGTAAAAATTAAGGGACACAAATTATTAAGGAAGGAAATGGAACATAATGGCTAAGTGTGTTTTAAAATCTAATCATGATATAATATCTCAAGAAGCAAATCAAAAAGGATTTAATTATACTGGAGATAATTTATTATCCTATGTTCAATGGAAATCAAAAGGTTATATGATTACAAGAGGCCAGAAGGCATTCATCATGGTTTATCTCTGGAATACAGGAGAGAACAGAAGGAAGGTACTAACTGGACTCTTTACGTCAGATCAAGTGCAGAAAAGTCGATACAATCAATTTAGTATGGTATAATTGCCATAACAGGTTCACTTATGAGTTTGACACAATTTTGCAAATTAAATTATTAGGAGGAATTTACTATGTTTACATACTCAGACTACTCTTGGCATGAAACAGGTTATAACAATCACTGACCAAAAGATTAAAGAATTATCTACTAGAATTGTTTCGTTTTTAATGAGTCAAAATAAAAGGGATGTTGATGATGGAACTATACACAAATATTTATACAAATTTGATGTTGATTTTAATGATTATCCTGCAACATTTGGCGTATTGCTTGAAATGAAAAAGCAGGGTATTATTGAATCAATTCCTTTAGGTTGGAATGATTTTGCTTGGAAGTTGGTATAAGGAGGAATTTATACGAACATTGAGAAATTAAAATCTGCTTATGAACCTTTTCGTAAAATGACCAAAATACAAAAGATGCAATTATTTTTCATTTCAGATATTCCATATTTTTGTAAAAATTTATGGTGGAAAATTACTGGAAAATATCAATAACCTAACCTTTAAAATATTTATGGTCTAACTTTTATTTATTAAATTAAAAATATTAGGAGGAATTACAATGAACAATGGTCTACAATCTAAAAACGAATACATCCTTTATCGTTCCATGTACAATAATGAGCTTCATAATGCTATAATGGATAAAGATGTAAAAGCAATTGAAGCAATATTAGGCCAATTCACAAAAGACCACTTAAAGAATTATGATTTTAGTTTGTATGACTCGAATACCTTTATTGATATTGAGTATGTTTATGCGGAGCATGATAAGGAATTAAAAGAGTTTAAATTATGAAGACATATAAATTCAAACAAGCAATTGTCAATTGTGATCAATATATTTATGGGTTTAGGTTTTATCAATCAATTGTAAAATGGTATAGGTAAATTATTGAAATGAAAGGATGTTTTACATATGTCAATTAAATTACCTATTGTAAATGTTAAAGGCATCAATTGGAGTAATCACGATGAATCTTCTGACATGTTTAGCGAAATCAAGGTAGGAGATATTGTGGTTATTGAGAATAAATCAGAATGTATTCTTCCATTGGATAATAATGAATATTGTGTTACTATTGATAATGAGAATGTTTTTATTGAGGAAGCATTTTCGTATGAAGAATGCAAAATATTGTTTGGAGAGGAACTTGGCAAATTGTATGTCTACTTTATTTCCCTATTAACAGATAATTGCTATGGTGATTATGTAGAATGTCGTTATATCGAGGGAGATGGATTACCTGTTTGTGTAGATTTATTTGTTGCTAAAAGATTCGACAATGTTGAAAATGCTCATAAATATGCCAAAGATAAGGCGAATTTAAAATTAGGTGAATATGCTATTCATGGATTTTATATCTAATTTAAGGTAAAATATTGGAGGGATTATATTGAAAGTAATAAAAGTTAAACAAGATATTTTAATTGTTGGAGCAAAACCTGTTAAAAACAAGGAAGAAAATAATTATTTTTTACTTAGTAATGATTTTAAAGAAAACAGAACCTGTATTTTGCAGTTTAAAGGAATTAAAAAAGATTGTCAAAAATATATTGATAATCTATAATGTCTTGTAATTTTATGTTAGAAAGATCAATCAATTAAAACTATTATTTCCAAGTATTTTAAATTAGAAGGAGTGTGCCAACGATGAAAAGACTATATATTAATTTTAAATTCGAGCAAGAGATTCCAAAAGAAGTACTCAAGGATAAAAATGTATACACCAGTGAAATTGGTTTTATCATTGTAAAATCTGAATATAAAAAGAAATTTGAAAAGAAGTATAATATTACATTAACAGACTTCTCTGAATGGTTTACGGAAAGATATAGTGAAACAAAAACGATTCATGAATTAATTTATGAAATATTAGAGGATGAACCACTTCTGAAGGATGAATGGGTAGAGCAAGATTTTACTGATAAATATTCTCCAGAAATGATTAAATCAACACTCAATAAATTATCTTTTATGTCTGATGATAAAATTATTGAGTATATTTTAAGTTACAAACTAGAAGAAGCATTGAAAATTGTTATTAAACCATTTATAATGAGTGAATCAATCAAAAAATATCAAGAGCGTGTAAATAGTTTAGAAAATCAATATTGTATTGATTATTATAAGAAAATTACTGACCTTTAAAAAACATAACTTATTCTCAATTAGAAAGGATGATTTAAAATGGGTTTAAAAGCAATTAAACAAGAATTGAAAGACAACTATATAAGTAATAGCTTAACGGAGAAAGAATTTGAACAGTTATTTAAAGAGGTAATGAATAGTAGATATGTAAAACATTATATTGAATCATCTTTTCAAGAAAAGTTCGGATCTTATCTTGATGAAAGAGCTTCGAAAGATTTATAACATGAGATAAACTGGTCTGAGCCAGTATAACAAGTACCTTAAGCTCAGAGCGTTAGCAGGGTTTATAACAATCCTGCTAGGTGGTATAACAATAACAAAGGAGGATTATTTTTATGGAAAATTCTTTAACAAATAAATTCTATATTTATGAAGATAAAAACCA
>Ga0209728_1000948_pt1 | contig 19679 bp, 22 predicted proteins | sample RifGroD1_FD_183997 | JGI IMG/M metagenome (GOLD analysis project Ga0209728, IMG submission 183997) | Groundwater microbial communities from Rifle, Colorado, USA - Groundwater D1 (SPAdes) (version 2) | ecosystem: Environmental > Aquatic > Deep subsurface > Groundwater | place: Rifle, Colorado... | reverse complement strand
CACTCTCCATTATCCTCTCTCAGTACGATATCAAGCCCGCCTTGCTCATGAACGGGCACCCTGATCTAGCTCAGAAAATTAAACTGTTCCTGTCGGGCAAAAAACTCGAAGGACTCAGCCCCATAACCCTTAAGGGTTATACCATAGAGCTTCGGATCTTTGCCGAGCGAGTCCAGAAGGCTGCGAACGAGATTACCACCTCAGACTTGAGGATCTACCTCTCAGAGTGCGATCACCTCAAGACCGCGTCACTTGCGAAACGTCTTTCGGTCCTGAAATCCATGTTTGGATGGCTCACTTCAGAAGAGATCATCCCCCGGGATCCTACCAGGCGGATCAAACCACCAAAGAAAGAGCAGCGTACCCCAAAGGCATTGAGCATTGAAGAGCTGGAGATGATCCGTGAGGCATGTGTTACACCGCGTGAACGTGCTTTAGTTGAAGTCCTTTATGCCACGGGTGGTAGGCTCTCTGAGATTCAGAAGATGAATCGGGGAGATATCGACTATCAATCCATGTCGGTGCTGGTGATTAGAAAGGGAAACAAAGAACGGCCCGTTTACTTTTCCTTCAAAGCTGTATACCATTTGAAGAAATACCTCATGAGACGCACCGACAATGACCCAGCTTTGTTTGTTTCCGAGCGTAGGCCCTATCGGCGATTATCGGACAGAGGAATCGAACGAGAGGTTAAAGTCATAGCGGATCGATCCGAAGTCACCAAAAATGTTCATCCGCATATATTTCGCCACACTTTTGCAACCTTGATGCTGAATAACGGAGCCGATCTGGTGGCTGTGCAGGGCCTACTAGGACACGTTGATCCTGCCACGACTCAGATATATGCGACCATGACAGATGAAAAACGGAAGCAATCGCATCATCAATACCTTGTTCAATAAACGCCTTTCGGGGCGTTATTTTTATGCTCTCCGTCTGTCGGCTAATGAGTCTACTGCGAACTAAATCGTAATCTTACTAAGTATAAAATTTTGCATTTTGACACTACGATTATAGTCGTATTCAGCACTTTCATATGGGTGATATTTTTCGTAAAACTGTCTGGCTGTCAAAACTTCAAGTTGTCCAGCGTCAACATAACCCTTTACTAAATCCAGGATCACCCTAAATGATGTCTCATAACAATGCCCTTGCGCAGAATCACCACCATCGTTTATATCCACGCTATCATCAATAACCAAATGGGTATATAATACCAGACCGTAATTATTTGCCACGCATGTCTCGAGTTTGGACGTTATAGTGCCAATTTTATTAGTTGTCATAAATACAGTGCCAGTCTTAAATTGGTCAGATGCTTTTAACAGGTTGTCTGTTGTCTCACATCGTTGCATTTTAAACCCCGTTGCCTTAACCGCGTTTGAAATATAAGAATTTGTAGCATTATTAGGAGTATTATAAATAACTGGATTAAATATCCCCATACTTGCTTTTTGAGTCAAAATACCTTCCAACCCTGTTATCCACCCCGCTTCTGTTGTTCCACCTCCTCCAACTAAATCATAAAGACCATAATCCCAACCACTTTCAATCATTGTATTAAACTCTGCCCTAGTTAGCGTAGCATCTAAATTATAAACTGTTGTTTGTTCATCCAGGCTAAAAGTAGCATTATACCCATACTCACCTTTTAAAATCTGATATCGTTTGTCATACATATCCGAATACCAGTCAAAGTCGAAAATAACGCAAGGTTTGGCGAGGAGGTTACTGCTCCCGTCTAACCTTGATATCTCTGCGTCTAAGTATGGTATATTAATTTTGCCTACTAACAATGTCATTATGGTATTAGCAGCGATATTCCTAGCGGCATCTGTCATTACATAAAAATTTACAGTGCTGTCAGGGTTTCTAATATCAAACTTATATTTTCCAGCTGGTAAGTCAAAAGCAGGAGACTTGTAAGCTGCAAGCAATGTTCCAATATCATCATAACGATAAGCTGTAATATCATAAAGTTCTTCATTAGTGTTTAGCATACTAAAAGTAGAATCAAGTGTCGTATAAACGCTTCTGGTCGATGTTGCATTTGTAATATTGACAGCAATTGCACCATCCCAACCCTGTTGCTTCCATTGAGCTGTGACGGGAATAAGTTTCTGATATCCGTTTAATAAAAATGCTATTTGTGCCGCACTTTCTGCCTTATCCGCAATACGCGCAGCATCGACTTTTTTGATCTTACTTAATAAAATCGGATCCATATTACATCACCACCCAATTCGTTCCATCGCTTTGCCATATCTCCTGAGTAGCAACAGACATGAACGCAAAACCTATTGGTACGGCTGTAGCGAGCGGCCTAGTCGCTATCGTGGCTCCATAGCTCTCCATCCCTGAGCTAACCTGCAACCTATCATCCACGGACCGTAACGCCACAACCTGCCGGTCCCCATCCACATCGAGCACCGGTGCTCCTGCCGCATCTACGAGCAAGACGTATAGTTGGCTCTTCCCGATTGGTTGTGGCGGTCGCGATGTCATGAGTTTGCTTTCTTTTTCGAGATTCAATGTGATCTCCCCTTTCTTCGCATAAAAAATAAGCCTTATCGGCTTTATTTACCCCGTGATCGTGTAGGTTATATCCTTGTGCACCTTGCGGATCTTCTTGGTTAACGCAGCGTTATTGCCGTAAGTAACGCACAGATGCCCACTGTGGTCCAGTGCTATGCATGTGGTAAAACTCAAATCCGATAAAGTCCAAATTTCAACGCCTAACCGATTAAGCTTGTACAACGTCTTACTACCCAGTGCCCCATAGCATGCCACATACACGCCACCAATACCATCACACAATATTGATAATGGATATCCCTGCTTGGGACATAGGATTAAGCTCCATAGCAGTTCACCGGAGTTACTCAGCTTGCAGAAGCTTTTATTTGCCCCTACAGATACAAGACCTACATAGATGCTTCCATCCGTGTCTACGCTAATGCTGGATGCCGCACTTAACTCCTCAAATACCCATACCGCTACGCCTAAGTTATTTAGCTTCCTTACTACTGGTTCAGTTGACCTATTGTAGGCCACATACACGTTTCCATCAGCATCCGCGACAGCAGAGTTCGCGTACTCCATGTCAAAAGCTCGCCATATCTCGTTGCCATCGGTATCCAGCTTTCTAACCCCACCTACATCGGACGTACCCCCGTAATAAGTTACGTACACATATCCATCTGGCCCAACTGATATGTGTCTAGCAAGAGTAATATCTGATAGGCTCCATTGCTCCACGCCAGCGCTATTGAACTTACGAACTGTTTTACCAGAGGACGCGTAGTAGGCGACATATACATTATTCGCTGAATCTACAGCTACCGACTGAGCGTAAAGAACATCAGATACATGCCAAAGTAGCGTGCCGGAGGAGTTATATTTGCAAACTATATTTCCTGTAGTAGCCGTATTAAATACAACTAAAACATTATCCAAGGAATCAACAGCAACGTATCTTGCTTGCCTAGTATCTAGTATGCTCCATAGCTCCGTGCCGCCAGCTTGGGCAATAGTTAAATTAGTAAGATCAATGCTATCTTCAATCTTGTATTTGCCACCTGTCCCACTAGTACTACCGTTAACCACGGCAAGGCCAACTATAAACCCGTTATCAAAATCAACGGACATCTTACTACTCCCCTCATTTACGATACAACGGTATATTCAGTCATGCCGTGATACAATTTACGCAAGCCAACATTGAGCCAAGTAGACAAAACTATTGATTCGTACCCAATGTACAAGTTTCCCAGGTTATCAACTTCTAGTGCGTGGGTTGTCATTGGGTATTGTGTCGCTTCTCGCCACACCTCATTGCCCGCACTGTCTAGCTTGTACACATCTCCGTAACTCCCGGATGCAGAAACATACGTATTATGGTCAGCATCAACAGCTATGCAGGTTGCCTTAACACCGCCTACGCTCCATATCTCGTTGCCATCGGTATCGAGTTTAACGACTGACTTGGCGGTGTCCTCACAGGCTATATAGATGCCATCTGAGTCGTCAATTGCAATGGCATTGGGCTTTATAAGGGTATTGCTCCATACCTCGTTACCCGCACTGTCTAGCTTGCGTAATCGCTTATTCGTGGCGTTAATACCATATATAACGTAAATGTAACCAAGGGAGTCTATGACCACACCAAGCGCATAATCAGCGCCCGTGTTGCTCCAAATTACGGTTCCAGTCGGACTAATTTTTTGTAAGGGAATCTGTCCATAAGATACAAAACTGTTATTGTAGGCCACATACAAATTGTCATACGCGTCGAGCGCAATACTCATACCGCGGTCTACAGTACCTAGACTCCACAACTCATTACCCTCGGTGTCAAATTTAACAACTGACTTGTACGGCGTACTGCGATGATACCCAACGACATAAATTCCGCTTGCTCCAATTGCTATCCCCCGAGTATATAAAGGGGAATCAATCTCCCAAAGTATACTGCCATCGCTACTTATTTTCTTAAACTGTCCAGATGCCGTGCCATAGTAGTAGTCGGAAAGATATACGTTGTAATTATCATCAATGGCAACGCAATAAAAACTACCCGTATCTTTTATGCGCCAAATCTCTCGTATTCCAAGGATTAGCAGGTCAGAATCTTTTATCCCTGAACCTATGGCGTGTATTCCGGTATCGTATCCTTCGCCGACTTGGCAACCGAGTATAAATCCAGTATCGAAATCAGTGGTCATCGCCAAGCCTCCTTAATACGTCACAGAGAATGTTCTACCGAGTGAACTACTCATCGAAGTAATTCTACCGCCACCATCTTTTACCCAAGTCCATGTTTCTGCGTTACCGTCTTTTGTTATTACTACTCCGGCATCAGCAGGGGGATAAACAATAGCGGTGTCAGTTGCTTGGCTACCACCACCTCCGGGGCCAATCAGATCAGTTGTTTTATCAGGATTTATTCGGGCAAAAGGGACACCCGTCCCATCGTTTTTGTAAAAGAATACAGTACCGTCTTCAACAGCTTGAATGTATCCAGAGTTTACGGCGTCCGACGATCCGGGCTTGAGCCTTATAGAGGCCCTTGACCCCAATGGAGCCACCGCGTCGTAGGATGTGTCTAACGCTCCACCGTGCAGACCGACGTATAACACGTCTTGAATTATTGCCCCTGCTAGGATTAGGTTGCCGTCAATGTCTACATAAAACATTTTAATAGGTATTCCGTCTACGATCTTGACGATTTCTATTACATCAGAATTAAAGTGAGCCTCACTAAATCCGTCTGAGCGCTTAATGGTTATACCACTAGCCCTGCTAATCGTTACGCCGTAGTAGGGTTTTTCAAGTTTAACAGCATTGGCAACCTGTTTACTTAGGCTACCCTTGTAATCGAATTCACTTCGTTGCGCCGCGTAGGATGGCGCTGTCATCGTGGACTTAAGGCCGCCCTTGAAAGACATTTTATTGGTCAAGATCGTTGAGGAGAACGTTGATCCATCACGTTGAGTGACGATTACCCCATCGCCGACTTCTAGGTCTGGACGCCCTTTCCAATCCATAGTAAATGGGGTGTAACTGAATCCATTAATCATGGCCAGCACACTATCTAGTATGGCTTGGTCCATAAATGGGTTATATATTTTAAGAGTGTGATCATCATCACCGGAACCAGAGGTTAGCGTCTCGCCATCGGTATTGTATGTTAATAGTATTTTAGTATAGGTTTTTAGTGGATTTGTCTGGCTTGCCTTAAAATAACCAGATGGCAGTATCGCAGTCTGTGCGGCACCAGGAGCGAATTCAACGAATGCAAGTTTCTCATCTTTAGTCATTTTCACGCTTGCCCCGTGCGCACTCGCGATATAGCTCAGCATGTCGCGGATCGTAATGTCCTCATCCTTGTAGGGTATCTCGTATGTATGGTTGATACCCACGCTCGAATCTAATGTAATGCCTAATTGTCCAGCAATCTCCGTCATGACCGAACTCATGGCAATCGGGTAAGTCAGGGCAGATACGTAAAGCTGTTGTGCCAAAATTAATTTATCGTAACAAACAAACTTCCAAACGTCGTTTTGGTGATTTCGAGAGTCAATGTAGTAGGAGCCCAATGGCACCCACTCCGTCCATCCTGATGCTCCGTACAGCCTGACTGACGGAGTTATCTTGGCGTTAGTGGCTATTGAGTCTGTTGTTTTAATCGTTATAGTGAGCTTGGAAGGAATAACATTTCCAATGCTAAAATCCTCTGACGGCACCACACTGTCTTCAGTGTCGAACTCTACAACTTTTGTATTATCATAAGTCGTTGTGCCCACAAGCGCCTTTGTTTCAAATGTTCGGTCGGGCTGGACTATATAAGTTTTAAATAATTCAGATACTGTGTACATTTCCAGCCCTCCTTATTTTTCAGTCAGAGTTACTTTTAGGCCAGCCCACATTAGTACGCCACCTTTAGTCATAGTAAATGGAGTTGGTCGATTGCCAACGTAGAACGTTCGGGTGGCATATATCCCGTCCATTGGGTCAGGGTAATAAAATTCGAAGAATACTCCGCTCATGGCTTGTAATATTGAAGATATGTTAGCCCAGCTAAGGGTTCCAAAGGTCATTTCGATCTGACGCTTTACTGTCACTCTGTCCCTATTAAGCGTTCCGTCTGCTGTCCTTGTTGTCGAATCGGCATTATCAAGGTCCATAGGAGTGACAGAAAACTCCGTAGGATATGCGGCTATCTCTGTGCCGTTAATCTTTATTAACATTTTCTATCACTCCTTAGACTTCTAATAATGTCATTCCAGCTTGACGCTGAACTGAGTTTACGGCCTTGATTACTGCACGACCTAGTTCTGATTCTCCAAGCTTCAGGATGACTGTGGTATCGGATGCGTTGCTGGATCCACGGTTGGATGACATTGCATTGGATATGGATTTGTCGATCATGTCCTGGAGTTTAGAGAGAGGAGAAACGACTTCGGGGTCTGAGTAGGCTTGCTTGTTGTCTCCGACCATCGCGAGAGTTGGGGATGAGACGAGGCCGCCGTTAGCGAGTCTCGGAATATGAATATCCTCGATCGGCATTGTCCACCCTGAGATCCCTAGAGCCGATTTCGTAATATTCCAACCGTAAATAAGTTTATTAAAACCCTTAATAGTTAGGTTTAGGAATGTTTCTAGCGCCCCGATGGCTCCGTTTGATCCTTCCTTGAATATATTTTTGACGCCATCCCACATTTCGTCCATCCTAATCTTTAAATCATCCCAGCCGATTCCAGTCTTGATCGATTCCCATTTCTCAGAGATAGTAGTCTTGATTCCATCCCATTTAGTTGCCGTTGATGTTTTTAATGAATCCCAACTTGTTGATACAGTATCCTTGACATCATCCCACTTAATAGACTTTATCAATTCCCATTTTTCTGAAATGGATGTTTTTATTTCGCCCCATTTAGTTGCCGTATTAACTTTGAGTTCTCCCCATTTTTCGGATACCTTGTCCCTGATATACATAGCGAAGTCCATTGCTTCCAGTTTTGTTGGGTCGCCGTACTTTTTGACATCGCCCTTGAGCGATTCCCATTTTTCACCAAAATCTTTTTTGAATTCTTGCATCCTTTTTGCAATTTCAGGGAAAAACGGGTACATTATTCCGGTCACAATGTCGAATGTTCCAGATACTGCCTGTTCTGCACCTTTTAAGGCGGTTTCGAAATTACCACCAATCGCACCTGCGGCTATATTTACTACCCCGGATAGAACTTCTAAGGCACCACCTAGGGCATATATGCCTCCGGTGCCTAAGTTTTTCATATCTTCTTTTAGAAATTTAAAAGCCTGTTGGATTATTGGATTCTCACTTATGCTTCTACCTAAATTACCTAGAGATTCCCCAAGATCACCAAGAGGACCAGATAAGGGTTTTAACGCTTTTTTAGTCCTTTCGACTGCATCGAGTATTCCTTTTGGTATCAGAGACTTTCTACCACCGTCTTTGGCTGGCGTAGGCATCGTACTCTCTCCACCTAACGCATCAGCGGCGTCACTCGCGCTGGCGGCGAGATTCTCCTGCAATAAATTCAACTGGTCGAACCCCGCGACGCCTTTCTTGGCCTTATCTCCCGCCTTCTTTGCTGCATCACCTAACTTACCTTGCGCGGCGGCGGCATCAGCTGCGGACTGTGCGCTTTGAGCCTGTGCGTTATTACTACCGAATAGCGCAGACATGAACTGTGCGAAGGTATTCGTGACTCGTACTAAACTCTTGGCGAATCCGGTTAGGATTGGCAGCACAATTGTCACAATGGGCATAAAGGCGTTCCCAAGGTTAATGCGAGCAAGGTCCAATTGCATCCGAAGTAAGCGTAATTGGTTCGATGGACTGGTAATCGTGCGCGCCAAATCACCCTGCGCGTTCCGAGTTTGTGCCATGATCGCAATATACCGAGCCATTACCTTTTGCTGTTCTGTGAGTTCTGCGCCAACGTTAGCTATTCCCTCAGCGTAGGCGTACTGCTTAATGACGTTGTCTAGTACCAAGATACCAATACTTTTCAGCGGCTCCGTCTCTCCAGTTATACCGGATTGCAGTTTAATAAACATTTCTTCAACAGGCATATTGTAAAACGAGGACATGTCATATGCGAGTTTCGTTAGGTCGGTAGAAAGCTTGTAGGCTGCATCTCTTGCTAAGCCCATCGAAGTCGTCATGTTATAAAACACGCCGACGTTTCTACGGACTTCGTAGGCATTTAGTCCGAGTGATGCCTGCAATTGCTCACTCCATGCCCTAGCCGCCGCCCCCATGCTCCCCATTGAGACGGTGAATAAGCTCTCTGACTCAACAACGTCCATGGCGGCTTTGATAGCGTTTTTACTTACAATAGCAAATGCCGCAACAGCAGCTGCACCCAATGCGATGAACCCGAGTCTACCCATTGTTAACGATGCCGCTATAGTTTGCATATTAAGTTGCGTGTTGGCCGTTGCGGTTCGCATAACAGTCTGCCAACCACCCATAGAGCGTTGGGCTGTTGCCATATTTCTTTGGAATGGGGTTATATTAGCGCCTACCCTTACTAAAATATTTCTTATTATGGCAATAATTTCCATCCTCCTTTCCTCAAGGGTAGGCAAAACAAAAAAGCGGCAATAATACCGCTTTCCCTATACCCCTGCTAAACGCTTAACGACAGATAACATTTGTTCGTCAGTCATAGCTAGATTCTGCTTCTTTGATTCCTTATCTATTCCGTCCAGAACACGTTGCAAGTCAGATCCGCATAGCTTTTCATGCTTCGAAAAATAGGCAGAGTAAAAGGCCGATATGATACCAGCCTTGCGTTCACCCTTAATCCTTTGCTCGTAGTCAAGTATCATTAGGTTCAATTCGTGGATCGTCAATAGATCGACCTCGTAAGGCTTAAGCCCAATACGGATAGCAGACTTAAGGGATTCATCCCAATCGTAGTCGCTATCCGTGTTTAGTTTTTTTCGACAGGCTCTGGTGGTAACTCGATTCTCTTACCGCCCATAGCGATGGAGAAGGCATCCATGGTGTCTTTCATCATTTCACCAAAAGTTAACTCTGAATCATCAAGGAGTTCCTCTGTTTTTTCAATTGTTAGGGCAGAATCTTCGTGCGTTAGCCCGATATGGATCATTTTCGTAATGTCGTCAATGTTCATGCCTGCAAAGTCTATCTCTGTTATCTTTTTCCCAAAAACTTTTTCGAGCATCTTTAGTTCTTTGCGCCTGAATTTCAGTACCCGGGGTTTGTCGAGTTCGATTGTGATGGTGTCGTTATTCATCTTCATTTTCCTCCACGTTATTTAATCTGTTCTCCATTCGCTTAGCTCGCTCCCCTAGCTCAAGTATTTTTCGTATATCATGCTTGATATATTGGAGAGAGTCGGCGATCTTTTCTAAGAGTTTTTCCTCGTTAGTCTTTGCCATCGTCAGGTTCCTCCGATTCAGTAAGTCTGTATTTCTTTTCTCCAATTTTTACGAACATGGATACATCGGATTCAATTTCAAGTACTTGAGGCACTAATGTAACGGTTGCCACCGGAACGTGTCCTGCTCTAAAATTTACCGATAGATTTGTGCAAATATTTCCTAGATTTGCATTATCTAAGTAAACTTTTGTTTTTGCACTAGGCCGCCCTTGCTTAACTCTCAGTTTCATAAATTTCATATGTAACCCGGGGCCACCCCCCACGGCAACCCCATCCTCCAATCCGCGCTTAAGCGGTCATTATTGCAATAATCGTATAAGTTTTCGGACTCTTGCCAACCTCATTAACAATAAGCGTGATTTTCTTGCTTGTTCCAGCCAAGAATCCGGTTATCGCTGCCGATGCCGAGCCTGACGTTACGTCTGCGACATAAACATCGTCCACGTACATCCTTATTGTATGAGCTGCAGCCGTCGGAGTTACCGTTATGCTCGTAAGCGTAGTAAACGACCAAGCGTAAGCGTATTTCGCGTTGTTGAATGTAGGAGATAGTGCACCAGCAGTTCCTGTCAATGTTAACCCGGTAAGTCCTCCAGATGCCGTTACTGCCAATTCTGGTTTACCACTCACTTTGAACGTTGCTTCGAATTCCATAGGATCTTCTAGGCTTGCGTCCCCTGGTTTGTATTTCGTTATAATCGCAGTAAACGTAAATGTTGCGCCGATGGCCGCAGGAAAAGTTATGATATAGGTATCCTCTGTACCAGCTTCGAATCCTGTGTCTAGCGCAAGCTGTCCTGCATCGGCTGAGTCGAAGTACCCGCTAATCGTAACCTCACCGCCATCTTTCAGCCCGGCAACGAACCGCTTATACCCATCAGTTACGTCTAGCGTAGTGGCTTCTTTGCTGTCTGCCGTTTTTTCAGGCGTTGATATACTAATTAAGGAACCGATATTTACGCCGCCTTTTGAAATTGTAGTTCCAAGTGTTCTTTTCGCTACCAATTTTATCCCTCCTTATTCAGTTATTCGGTGTAATGGATGTTAAATTCGATAATTCCCCTGAAAAGCTCGACCGCGTTTTCGTACGTCTCGAAGTCGGTAATAATCTCGACTTGCTGGATGTACGGACCAGTTGCTCCGATGTTACGTAGGTCGTAGGTCTTCAGGTTCGCAATTACGAGCTTTTTTAGGGCCTTGAGGCTCGCGTAGGTGGAATGATATAGATCGAATTGATATTGCGACCCGACAAGGCCGTCGTGTCCGGAGAGAGTTTTTGCCCTTTCGTTTCCTCCGAGGATGTAGGTTAGATATGGCGCGAGAGTTCCTTGTGTCGCCATGATCGGAAATACTTTGCCAGTTAGACCTGCTATGCTGGATAGCTCTGCTGTTAGGCCTTGCTCTAGGTCCACATTATCACCTCAATTTATCCAATTCCTCAGCCATAATTTCCAGCATCATAGAGTGTACTCTCACGGTGTTCCTGTCCGCGGCATTGCGCAAGTAACTGTATCCGGGATGGTATTTACCGTATTGGTCAGTCCATCCATACTCCTGTGATGCGGGATAAAACGAGCGCTTTCCTGCTGCGCTAATTCTTACGAACTCTTCTCTGCCACCTGCACTGCCGAATACACCGATTTGATAGACGCGTTTACCTTTTCCGCCGCGCCGTTCAGCTTTGAGTTTGATACCTTTTTTTAACGCTCCGGTGTCAACTGGCGCGTTGGCTCTTGCTGCCAATAAGACGATCTTTGCGGAGTTTTTTACTGCTTTGGTTAGCACTTTAGCCGGAGCCTTGCCGACTTGCTCGAAAAGACGCCGAACTTCCCTGACTCCGATAACGTTATTGGCCATCAGATCAGCTCCTTGCACATCAGGCGGAGTTCCCGGTGCCGTTCTTCGGGGTCGATTGGGGCTAAGATGTCGTATATTCGAGTGCCGTATAAAACGCGCATCTTCGGAGTTATTCCAGCGCGATAACGTATTGTAATGCGCGTTGTGATCTCAGAGTGGACTTGTTGGGCTGCGAATAACTCTCGACCGGATAGGGGTTCGACGGATGCACTAACAATCTTAACATCTGTCCAGTTCTCTACCAGAGCACCGTAGCCATCCTTGATAGACTCTCCTTGCTGCTGGATTGTTACTTTATGCCTTAGTTTCCCGGGGTCCATATTAATACCACCTACGCATTCATTATGCGATTTTGCCATAACAACGAGGACACTGTAAACGCAATTTCTTCAGGTGCTTGATTAGTCTCCGAAAGGGGTGTTCTGTGCTCGTACCAGTGGCTAATAAGTAGCTTGATTGCGTGTATGACCCTTGCTGGTACACTCGCGGCCTCATCACCATAACCACATGTAAACTCAATCACTATAGCATCCAAGGGAAACGGAGTGAACGAGGGCCATGATTTACCATAGGCTGGAGTTAATCTCCCGAGTATGCCGCGCGGGCTGTATACGTAGTCCGTGTTCTCGGTTAATTCCGTCACAATACCTTCCGAATCCTTATAACTCACCGAATCGACTGTTTGTAAGCTGCCTTTCGGCAACTCAATCACGGAGCAAGGCCATGTGTCAAAGCTTAATTCCCACGTCTGGGTGATGTAAGCTCTATTTTGAAACGTTTCGCAATATTCACGGGCTGCGGTTAAATAGGCCGTTAAATCGTTATCCTCTGATGTATCGTCGGTATCGAGTCGTAAATATTCCTTGATTTCAGCGAGCGTAAGGGGTTCGATGGATGGAGTGGTTTTTAGAACTAGGTTCATGTCTTCACCCCCAGGCTTATAGCCACTTAAGAGTTACAGTAATCGTCCCCAAGGCATAGCTCGCAGCGTTTCCACTCGCAAGCTTAAGACAGAGAGCATCACCCGCTACTAATTGTTCCTTACCATCTGCTACGGCGACTTTAGTAACGGTCGTATTTGCCGTGCTGACAAGGTCGAAGGCGGCTGCCAAGATTACATCCCCTGTTCCAGGAGCTTCGCCTGTGTTGAGTTTCTCAATCGTCATAGTTCCAGCCTGACCTGCAATAGTTACATGCCGCTCACTTGCCGCGATAACCTCGCAAGCTGCAGGAGCGACGAAAAACGTTTTTGCAACATCAGCTGCCGCGACTTGCGGATATTGGACTACGAACACTTGACCCTTGAGGAATTGAGATGTTCCGAGTTCGACGTCTCCATTTGAATTAATACTAAAAATAGTGGCTCCGGTTACTTTATTAAAAAACTCTAGGACTCCTGCAACCCATCTGGATCCTACATTTGCTACTGACATAATAATTATCTCCCTCCACTCTACTGAGCACCCTTTTAGGGCAGAATAGAGGGGCGACTACGCGCCCCGGTAATTATACGATTGCTGTATCGGGTACTTCCTGCCCATATCGCGGTTCCGTGAGTACGGCTAGGATTCCGCCAAGGACAGGATCGTCAACGACCTCGACCGCCTTGAGTCGAATATAGCCATGGCCGGACGCGGCCAAGGCGTCAGAATCGACTTCGATTTTGTACATTTGGTTTGCACCGGCTGTGGTGGCGAAGCCGGTAGCTTCTGCAGCGGTCAAAGCACCAAAGGTATCTCCGGTCGTACACGCCTGGTATTTGAATGGAACTGCGCTAACATTAGTCGGTACGGCATCATCGCACGCCTCGATTGTAATCGTGGAAGTTCCTACAGCTCCTGCCGCCTTCTGGATTACGAATTGGATGTGGTTCCAGTTCTTTAGGTTTATTACATCGGTGTATTTGGTACCAGCGAACGCATCAGCGACGGGCACGAGAGCGTTGACTAAATGGTTGTATCTTTTCATTCTGATTATCCCTCCAAATTTAGATTAAGGAGCCGCGATGGGCTCCTTTTGTGACTAACCTCTTGTTGCCAGCGCAACGTATGGGGACACGGTACTCGAACCCTTGAATGGTGTGAGTGCCTTGTTCTTCTCCGGTCGTCCATCGGCGCGATAAGTGAATCGAAAAGCCATTTCGTTGTACTCGAAACGGACATGCATGGACGAAGCCACTTTCAATGATCCTTTGTCGGCCATGATGTATTGTCCCATGTCGATCAACATGACATCTCCGACTGTTCCTAGTGTTTCGCACTGTTCAATAGGCATGACAGGGATTCCAAAGAGCGTTCCGTAGATATTCTCTGCAATCCCCGTTGGAGGCATGTAAACAAGCACTCCGCTAGTGCCGATTGCAATGCTCATGGTGACAATTTGAGGGAGAGTATCACCGTTGATTACCCAAACTGAGGTTTGTGGGTTTCCGTTGAACCGAGAGTACATTTTAATGATGTTTTCGGCTAAAATCGTATTGGCTAGTTGACCGACTTCCTTGGCAACTACGATCAGAGCGTCTGACTTACTGATACCAAGAGGCATTCCTGCGCCTGTACCATTGATAATGGCATCGTCCATCTTGAATCCGGCCTCTTCTGGGTATTTCTTCATAACCCAAGCTTCAAGCGAAGACGCATCGGCTAGTAAGTCCTCTGTAACATAGACCATCCCGTTAAGGTTGCGCAATTTCATATCTACGCTGCCCATCTTAGGCTTAGTCCCGGTCATTTTTGCCGCTTCGCCCTCCCAGTACATCTGAATTCCACCGTAACGACTACCATTTGCGCGGCTCGCTTCATCAAGAGTTGGAAGGGAAATGGAGTTGGAACCTTGGCTAATCGGCATTTTAAAGGCCTTACTTACGAGTTTTCCAGTCTCATAAGCCTTAGCGAGCAGGACTGTGGAAACATCAGTTCCGACTAAAACGCCTCCATCAGAGGGGGTTGACTCGTTCATGCCAGCCGCATTGGATATTTTTAGCACTTCAGTGTTCAGTTTGGCGAGTTTTTCACCGTATTCAGGCTCATTCTTGGATTTGTGGACCGCTTGGAAGTAACCGCCGACTGAGCCAAAAATTTCGCGAGTGATGTCTGTTACGCTGGCTGGATTTTTAGCCTGTGCGTAGAGAGGGGTGTTTACTGGGGTTTTGTTAGCTTCAGCCCTTGCCTCCATTGCAGCCTGTGCAAGAATTGTTTTCTCAAGATTCGTAATTTCAGTTTCCAACGTGTCGTAGGCGGCTTGCTCCTCGGTAGTCATAGCCCTTAGCTCGGTCAACGCTTTGTTTACGACAGCCTCCTGTTCGGTAATTTTGGCTTTCAACATTTCCTTAAAGTTCATTTCGTTTCCTCCTCAGATTTTTTAATTTTGCTTGGTATAGGGTGGCGAGGGCTTGCGGGTCAGGTTGTGGTTCAGGGATAGGTTCTGGTTCTGGTTCAGGAGTAGGCTCAGGCGGCGTTGGTTCCGGTTCTGGTTCTGTCTCCGCCACCACAATTTTAGACCTAAAACTCTCGAAATTCTTAAACGTCGAGGTATCAACTCGGACATCGCCATAAACTAAGAAATTGCCATCCATTGAGGCGGCAACCTTAATTTCTTCCTCGATATGAGTGGAAAATCCATTCTCAAACGCTTCGTCAGCTGTCATCCAAGTCTCGGCATCCATTAAGGCTATGATCTCATCCCTCTCTATGGACACTTTTGGCTCGTATGAGTTAATAATTGTCTCGTCAACCTTGTCTAGCGTCTCGGCGAGCTTCCGCATGTCGTTGGAGTTTCCTCTGCCGTATGACCACGCTTTATGGATCATGACGATGGTATTTTTAGGGGCGTGTCTTTCTTCTCCGACCATAAAAATAACCGATGCGATCGAGGCTACTAGCCCGTCAGCATAGGTTATTTTCCTTGCTTTATGTCTTTCCAGCATGTTAACGATGGTCTGCCCTGCGAAAACATCGCCGCCCGGGCTGTTGATGTAGATATTTAGGGTTTCGACGCTTTCCCCGAGGGCATCTAGTTCCTTCTTGAACGATTTCGGTGTTATTTCATCACCCCACCAAGAATCAGAGGAAATTGGACCATACAGTGTTATGTCGGCGACTGTTTTGTCTTCATTCTTGGCAGCTATTTTCCACATTCGAGTTTTACTGTTCTTTCCCAGGTTTTTCACCCCCTCTCGATGGTTGCGTATTTTTCAATTACTGGAGCAAAGTATTTTTCCTCAGTAACGGCTCTGGCCTTTATTGCGTCAGGGAGATTACTATAGGTGCCTAGGTTAAAATGTTGTCCCTTAAAGCAATGAAAACTTACTCTGTACCTTGGATCATTTTTAAAATCTTATCTGCCAATGCTTTTGTATTTTCGTTTTGCTGTTGTTGCGATTGTTCCTTGCCAGCCTCAACGAAATTCAAGGGCTGTAGGTAAATATCTCCATTGGCTATGCGTGGCATATTTTCAAGCTTCCGGATGTCATTAACGCTAAGCCAACCCCATTGGCGACCTGCCGCGTAAGCCTCGGCCCTGCTTTTTGCGTCCCCCCGTAATAAACCAGCAACATTGAACTCGATGTAATACCCTGCCCTACGCTCTGACAGAGAGAGAAGTTGCATGTTTATATTTTCCTCCCAGCGTTTGAACCACGGAAGCATGGTATACATCACGAATTCCAAGCTCTGATGCTCGATATTGTTGTTCGTGGATCTTGTTAGATCGCCGATCAAATGCAACGGAGTACGATACATCCGCGCAACATCTTCAACCTGAAAACGCTTGTTCTCTATCAGTTGTGCATCGGCAGGTTTCATGGCGAATTGCTTAAACTCACCGCCGCCTTCTAGTAGCATCGGGGTTCCCGTATTCCTAAGCCCTGCGTAGTTTTCTTTCAGGTCTTTCTTCAGCCTTTGGAACGAGTCTTCGCCTAATTCTCCAGGAAAACTGAATGCTCCGCTCGAATTAGCACCATTCTTGTAGAAATTAACTCCGAATTGTTCATAACTCTTACCCAGTGTAATAGCGTTTGCTGCATATTCGATAGGAGATAGGCCGATAATCCCGTCAAAGCTTAGTCCAGGAACGTGGAAAACTTGATCACGTCTAAGGGTTTTCTGCGTTGCTCCGTCTGTCACTGTGTAAACGAGCTGCTTAGTCTCTAGATCCCTGCCGATGTCTACCATTTGCCATTTGTACGGATACAGGCCCACTAGGTCCCCAAACCTGTTGACAAGCCTCTCTGATACAGCGTTTCCACCAAGATTAAGGTTCATCATGCAGGATTCCTTAAAACTAAAGGGTGCCATCTCGTCATTCGGAGCGTTATGCAGGATGTCAAAGGCGGTTGTGTCTCTTGTTGTCTCTCTGTCTCCGTTGGCATTCTTGCGATATTCCATGGCCGGCATACTCGCGAACGTCTCCCCAAGGACTCGACAACATGCAAAAACCGCCGAATATTTCATGGCGGTGTCAGATCCTACGCCTGAGTGACCGTTTTCTGGCATATCTTCGCCAGCTTGGAAACGGCGGACGTATTCCTCGAAGTAGCCGTTATTGAATAAGAGCTTTGCTCTTTGGATTAGATTCACAAGATTACCACCTCCCTTAGTGTTTGTGAGTTACATCAAACTTCGCATTCCGCGTTTCTCATACACCGATCCTGTCTTCTTATTAGCCAGCGCCAACTTATGCGCGTCTATTATCGCGTCAATCGGGTCAATTCGTTTCTTGGCTAAATCCTTATCGATCTTAATTTCCTTGAAACTATTACTTACCGTCTTCGCATTCGCCACGGACCAAGATAACAACCGATTCCGCTTATCATAAACAATGTTCCCAGCTTCAGCCTCAAGCCTAAAGTCTACCGTTGCATCGTTTAGGCTCTTACAACTCTGCACTATCTCAACACAATCTACACCGAACTCTTCGAGGTCATTTAAAAAAGCATCTGCATTATGTGGGTCATAAGCGATGCCTCTTAGTTTAAGGTTATATTTTTTTATCAATTCCTTGTAGTAAGAAATGATGTACTTATAATCCGTTTTTATCCCGCCTAGTGTTTCCGTTACGGTTAATAGGCCGTCACGAATCCACATATCGTAAGGGGCGTTGTCTGATTTGACGTGCTCCGCGACTCGTTTTGAAGGAATGAAGCTGTGAGAGTGTATATAATATTTCTTCTCCGATTTGATCATAAATGGAAAGTCCAGTGCTCCGGATGTTAAGTCTCCACCGGATGAGAGGTCAAGTCCCAGATAGCACTCGCATCCCCGCATATCGTCCAGGGTGGTCTCGCTTTCGCATGCTTTCCAGTGTTCAAGATTCATGTACTGTGTATCAGAAAACTGCACCCAAATATTCAAGGACTTCGTCATGAAATTTCTAAGTTCTTCTCCCTGCATACCTCTGGCCTTGACCACGTCTGCCCTTAAGCTTGTCAGGGTTTCTGGAGTCCATAATGGGTTCGCCTTTGGCCATACAGCTTCGTCGTAGATCCCGTCTTTTTTCTTGATATCCTCTTCGTCTAGCTCACAGATGTAAATAAATTGCGTTTCGTCGTCAACTAGTCCATTGAGGACGTTTTTGCAATAATTGTATAACTCATAACACGGACCATTAAGATCGAATCCTGCAGTTGTAATGACGGATATTAGGCATTGCTTAAGCTTCTTGGTCCCATCGCTCAACAGCTTATACATTTGGCTATCTTTGTGCAGGTGGTACTCATCAACTGAGCCAAAGTAAGGGCGAAATCCGTCAATTGACTTAGTGTCCCTACCAAGGGCTTTTATTTCTCCGTGTGTTTGATTACAGAGAATCTTACTCGCATAATCTTTGACGGTGAATAACCCTTTTTCGTATTTCGTCCCACTTAGCTCTTCGTCGGAGTCAATAAACTTTATGCATTCCTTGAGCACGATACGAGCCTGGGCTTCCTTGGTTGCTGTGGCGTAAATTTGAGGGTATTGATAACCGTCGAAGTTGCCATAATAGAGTGAGGGGACAGCATTACCTAGTGATTTTCCGTTCTGGCGGGCTACCTGGATATAGGATGTTCGGAAACGGCGATACCCCTCTAGGGTTGTCCATCCGTTTAACGAGCCGAATATGAAGTCCTGGAATGGCCTGCATTTCAACGGCTGGGGATCTTCTCCTTCGGCTAGTGTTAACGACTCCGCGAAATCTATTATTTCCTGCGCTTTTTCTTGATTCCATATATATGGGAATTCAGGAGTTCCTTGGCGCTCGACGTCTCTAAGGTGTCTTTTACAGGATAGTATTTCGGTTTTACCAGATATTGTTTTACCAACTACGACATCCTCGGCAAACGCTGTTGTGCGATCAAGCATTTTTACCAGCCCCGAACCTGCCGAACTTACTGGGTGGTTTTTCTTCCTGCTTCTTTGGTAGAACCAACTTACATCTTGAACTAATTGTTAAACCTAGATCACTGGCCGCGGATCTCAATTGTTTAAAAAGTTTATCCTGTTTCGTCAGTAGATCATTGTCTTCCAGCATTAGATCAGGATTTTCAATAAGTTTATTAGTTATGTGATTATATAATTTCCTAGCCTTAATAAACGCCGACAATGCGTCGATATCAAGATTAGTCATAATTTCTATACTGAGAAGCTCTTTGGCTAGTTTATTGAACTCCTTTTTTAAATCCTTCGAGAGGTCGGAGGGAGCCCTGACATTATTGGACGGAGCTTTTATCTGAGCATTAAGCCTTGCTTCTATTTCTGATTTAGTTAAGTGACTAGGGTTACCACTTGCCAAGTGAAGCGCAATCGGTTTTGTATGATTATCAGCCATTTCTAACACCTCCCTTGGTAATTGGCCGTCTTCTTGTATTTTTGGAAACTCCCAGCCCGAAACTTCTCGTGCAATTCT
>Ga0209728_1000945_pt1 | contig 19704 bp, 54 predicted proteins | sample RifGroD1_FD_183997 | JGI IMG/M metagenome (GOLD analysis project Ga0209728, IMG submission 183997) | Groundwater microbial communities from Rifle, Colorado, USA - Groundwater D1 (SPAdes) (version 2) | ecosystem: Environmental > Aquatic > Deep subsurface > Groundwater | place: Rifle, Colorado... | reverse complement strand
AAATGGGCATTTTTTACAGTTAAGTTCATATTCCAACTCTTTACAGAATGAACATTCAGGTATTTCTAATATAGAGTTACAACTACCCTTAGAACCCATTGAATTTTCTAAATTCTCAAGTATCCTAAGTATTATAGGAGCCTTATCCATATACTTCACCTCTTTTTATAGTACCTTCCATATTTTAGATTTTATACCTCTAGACTTATAGAATATAAATTCCCAATGAGACAGCTTTCTAGGTAGTTCTTCCTCGTCACTATCACAAATACCAAAGACTTTACCATAAGGACAATTTTCGCATTCTTTTTCTTTACAAAAAGAACATATTGGTATACTTAACTCTTCGTTGCCACTAAAGGTCATACTTTGATGTAACCGTGCTGCTAATGCGGCCAGTTCTGCTATTTTATCCATGTTACCCTCCTACATAAACTTATTATACATAAACATCATTTTCCTAGGTATGCTGCTAGGTTCTAGTCTTTTAGCAGCCCTTGCTGGTATACCTAGGAAAGTAGTATTCTTATTCTTTACAGTTAAGAGTAACTGTAACAATAACAGCTTGATTGCCTCATGCTTTTTGTATGCCTTCAAAGGCCGGAACCTCCCTTCCAGGGGTCTATTTTTTCTTAAAAAAGTTGTTAACAGAATCTTATCGAAACCGGGGTTTCAAGTGAAAAAGGACTCGCCAGAAAAATCCGTGTACAAAGGTCTTATGTTCCTACCTTGGCTCTTCTCACCTTACTATCTATACTAGAAATTAGATCATTCATTTTCATCCAATGGCTGTCTACTATATCACAATCTTTAAATAGTAAGGCATACTTACAGGTGTTACAATACGAGGTTCTCCCATTAAAGTTATCCCACCTATCCAGGCAAAAGGAACACCCTGGTATATTAGAGTATCCTCGACTGCCCATTCCTCCATTCAGATTACCTACTAGATTTCTAATTACTCCAATCTTCATTTTCCTACCCCTTTTGTGCTACTTTTCTTAAAATTTCAGCTACCTTATCATTAATAGTATCCCAATGTGACCCAGTTTCATTGCACTCACCAAACACTTGACCATACTCACATTGCAAACAATGAGTTATATAAAACAGGTATTCTCTACAGAATGAACACGCAGGTATTTTAAGAGGCTCATACCCAATATCCCCTATACTTATGTCTAAATCATACATTAATTGTTTTAATATATTAGATTTCATAACCTATACCTCACTTTATCTAGAATATCATCTACCAGACTTATAGTCCTGACCCAATGTGACCATTCTAGGTTACAGTAAGTAAAAATGGAACTATATTGGCATTTACAACAGGTGCCATAGTACTCTTTACAAAATCCACATTTGGGTATATTTAATTTTTTACTACCCTGCAAGAGTAATCCTAACTTTAAATCTTCTATAATATTTCCTAATATAATCTGTTTCAAGATAAACCTCCTATACCTTTCTTAATATCCTCGAAATTATACACACCATCCATCCCCAAAGTGCTCCATTACATTCCCCAAATACCTGACCAAATTTGCACATATCACAGGGACTCTTAGAGGACGACCTACAAAAAGCGCATCTAGGTATATTCAATTTATTATCACAAGAATATACCCCTAGGTCCAAATCTTCTAATAAACCTTTTATTATATCTTGTTTCATTATTTTCCTCCCTCAAAAGTAACCTCCAATTTTATCTTCTATTCTATTACATAGAAACTTCATCCTACGCCAATGAGAGGTAGGTATCCAATCATTACATTTACCAAATACTTTACCAAATTGACATACTAAACAATTAGTATTATGATCCTTACAAAAACTACATGAAGGTATGCATCTAAGCCCCTTTCGATTGCTAATAGATACCCCTAAGTTTGCTATTAGATTATATAAAACAGGACGTTTATCCATTGAACCTACCACCTACCTAGTTTTGATTCTTCCCTCGCAATAATACCATCTACTTTATTAAGCTTTTCTTTCATATTTCTCCAATGAGAACCATCCCCGTTACATCTACCAAATACAACTCCAAACGCACATTCATGGCATGCGCACTTCTTACAAAAACTACATTCCGGTATACCTAAATCAGTAGACCAATTTCCTATACTAGAACCTAATTTCTGCATTAAACTATTTAGTACAACGATTTTATCTCTGTACACTACTTCACACCTCTCTTCTTCTATACTGAAGAATACTTTTATTGATCTTTACTTCTATTCCGTTACATAACAACTTCATTTTACCCCAATAAGACCTAGATGTCCAATAATTGCATTTATCAAATACTTTACCAAATCTACAATTATCACAGTCCATCTGGTAAAATGAACAGAAACTACAAGGGGGTATCCCTAAAGTATTACCCCAGTTGCTGAGCGTATTATCTAAAATCATAACTAATTCATGAAGTTCCCTATACTTACCCACCCTCATTCCTCCTATACAAAAGGGGACTCATACAAGTCCCCTTGAATTATTAAGCTTCGCCACGCAGTAATTTAATCTGGTTATTAGAACCATCAATAACCTCTTGCACCATCTTCTCTAGTTCGTCTAGGTCTCCCTGCACTTCCGGCCATACAGCATCACCTTGTAACTCTGGAATATTCAATACAGAAGCAAACGGACAAGTCTTGCATGCTTCATGCTTACCCTTCTCTGCTACGTGCTCACATACCGGAACGTCTAACTCAGGATTACCTTCACAGTTGATACCCTGCTTGATACCGAGTACAACACGTTTAATTGCCTCATAACGCTCTACTGTCTTCTGCCATAAATCAATCTCCTTAAGTACCTCCGGGGATAATTCCTTTTTAATAGGTGTTGGATCTCCTGGGTCATACATATCATTACCTTCGGTATTTTCTTCAATAGCGACTGTCTCTTCTGTGCTTAATTGCATCGGAGGTAGCTCCCCACAGTCCGGCACCACAACATCTTCAATAAATGCTACTTCTTCAGGGGTGAGTTTAGCCGCATAAGCAATCCCTTGCTCAGTTTCTTGAATATTGACCCCTTCTACAAATACGCTGTTGTTTTCATTTCTCATCTTTTATATCCCCCTATGTTTTATATTTTTATTATCCTTGAACGGTGATCATCTTAATTTTAGCGGGCAGCAATATAACCTCTTTCCTAAGATTAATATAACTAGATTCTTCCAGATATCGCACCTGAACACCTTTATGCTTACTCAATTCATGGATAAGCATCTCCCTAGTAGTCATGGATAAGATATTTACTAGTGATATCCCTTCCGTAGGGTTCATAATTTCAATACCTACACCTCTACCCTTTAATTCCTCAAGTAATACTCCAACAGGGAACAAGGATAACACAGAGGTAGCCCCTATACAATGTAATGAACCTCTCTTATGCAACTCCCCAATTAACATCTCCACGGAAACTGAAGATAAAACATGGTTACGTAAATCCTGTCTGTCTAGATCCTTTTGCTCCCTGGACATTTCCATATGCCGTCTACTAAGTTCCTTAGCCAGTTTTTTCCTACTAACATTCTCTAGCACCGTCTGTATACCATCTTCCCTTTTACACAACTCTTCAATCAGTACCTCAGTACCAGCAAGAGCTACTACTTCTCTAGTTTCTAATGCCTTAACGCTAGGTTTATCGAGACCTAATAACTGCCTAACCTCTCCCTTACTCGCCAAACCTCTGTTATAAGCTTCCATAATTTCCATAGGACTCATTTTCATTAAGTTATACCCCCTATAATAATTTTATTATACGATCCTTACCAATAGTCATATTACCTCTCCTCTACAGTTAAGGATTTAATCTCATCAGATGACTTAGGTTTCATATTATCCCTAGTTTCTTCAACTTTTTTAGCCTTATAATAAGGGCTATCTTTGCAAGGATTACTACGATTACAGCTACCTGTATAAAGATACGTCATACAAGGATTTGCTACAGGACAATTCATAAGGTTTTTCACTCCCGTTTTTTATAGCTTAAAATACCGAAGGCATAATTTTACCCTTCAACGAAGAAAACTCATACTCCCTATAATAATTTTAATTTGTACTCTTTAGAAGTAGCTATCGCTTCTTCATCTGTGCAAACAGAATCAATTTTAATGTATAGATTATTCATATCCCCATCACTATCTACATACTGCACCTCAATGAGGTCTAGAGTAGCTTTGGTTACTAGAGCATGAAACTTATAACTATTTCTAATACAAATCATTGATCTACTGGTTATCTCTACCGCCCTACCCACGGTGACTTTATCTAAGTCAAAAGTAACAGTCTGAGTAAACATATAATCACCCCTAAAATAATTCTACTGCCAAAGGTATCACAAAAGCATATAAACAGGCAGGGTCTTTAGTTATGAAGATACCAACACTAACTGCCAAACCAACACCAATCCACATTCCAAATCTACCCCAATCAGTCATCTTAGTTCCTCCTAATAACGTCCTAAGGGGATCATATAATATAGACTACCTATATACCAAATTGCCCCACCTATCACAATAAAAGCTAGTACGATATCCCACTTGTCCATCAGTTCATTACTCTCCTGCCATTGAGCCAACTAATAATGTTAGGATACTTATCACCAAAATCAGTAGCCACTTTAATAGCCTGTTCCACAGTCACACCAAGAGCACAAGCAAATTTATCTATATCCTCATGATATAAAGTCTCCATATCAATCTCCTGCTTACGTAATCCCGGCATCAATACCAGTTTAGCCATTAAGTAATTCCTCCATCATTTCATTAATACCTTTCTGGTTACGCTTAAATCTCTCTACTAAGGATTTCATGTTCTTTTCGTCTTTTGGAAACCCGTTTCTAACTAAAAAAATCAAGGAACGGGCAAAATTCTCTCGGAGGTAACACTTCATGCACAAGTCAACTAATTTGCAAGCCCTGTCACGATCTCCACCATAGTCTTGACCACAAATTATGCAAGTCCACCAAGGTGTATACTCAGGACTATAATAAGTGTCGTCTCCTATCATAGAGGTACCCCACTTATGGATACATATATATTTTTACATCTGGGACATTTTATATATAATCCTTCTCTTATTGCTGATAGTAACGTTAGAGACACTAAAAATGTATGCCCACATTCACCACACCCACATCTTACAGTTTCCATATTTTAACCCTCCATTTATCGGCCCAAACATGGCTAACACAGCCACAACACAGGCCGATACCAAATTCTACATTTATTAAACTTGTAAGAAATCCTACCACCACTGCAAAATACCAAGTATGTGTAATACCCCTATGACCAAAAGTTTTGTAAATAAATCGTGATATAATTGGTAAGCTTATTTTAGATTTAGGGTGATCTATGTCTGGTAATAAAGAGCCGAGGAGTACCCCACCCAAGTATACTAAACCTAGGGGTTCATTAAATAATACTTGAGTGGTAACTCCTGTGACTAATCCTACCATCAAATGCCCTTTGTAGTTCATCTAACCCTCCAGTATAAATACTTATTGAACTTCCTCTACCTTAAAGTATGTTTTCTCATACGTCAATGTAGTAGCAATATACACTTTACCACCCCACGAGAAGAAAAGATACCCCAATTTTAAGGCAAGCATATGCATCTCTTCTATATTATTAACTTTATTATCATCATGGCTATATAACACGTCTTTCCAGGATAGCCTTTTTAATAACATAACACCATCCCCCAATATATTCTTTATAATTCATTTAATTACCTTCATATATAAGAGATATAATACAATACCATATCCTATTAGAAACAGAATTACTAAATCTATTTGAGTGCTTGGCGGTATGTTAGTCATGACTTACTATTATACTTACTCACCCTTAATTGGTACCTCGGGTCAATTATGGTAGCTTCTTTTGCTATCTTTTTAGATACTCGGCCTAATGTAACAAGAGCCTCAAACTTCTTCTTATCTACTACTTCTTGTATACATTCTGAGCTAACTGATTCAGGGCACAATCTTTTTACTACCGCAGGGGAATAGGTCTTAAAATTGACCTCTACCTGCTTAAGTAGGCCACCATTATTACCAGGTAGTTCAGTTACTCCAGCAGACTCCATAAAACCCTCTACCACTTCTCGGTAAGGTTTCATCTGCTTTTCTAATGTCTTAATCTGTTCATGTAAACTTAAATACACATCTACACATTCAACTATTTTATTAGGTATCTTAGGTGCTTTCTTAACGAGGGTAAGGGACATATTTATACTTCCTTTCTAATTAGATTTAGGTGATTGTTTAGCACGATAGTTACTAATTATTTCTTTTAACTCAGGATAAGTGTTGTAGTATTCCTTTAGCAATTCCTCTGCATAATCTATACACTTATCACAGTAATATAGATTTGGTGTTTCCTCTTGACACATAACACATTTATTAATAGGTAACTTATCGGAATCCATTCTTTTTCCTCCTACTAAATCTATCACAGGAAAGGTCTTTAGGATTAACCTTCCTATTTTTAATCTCACATGTAGAAGTAAAAGATCTAAACCGTTGACACTGACTGCAAGTATCATTGTGAACTACAAGTTCAAGCTTAGGTAATCCCCTACCAAACATTCCCCAACTACTACTAGGAAAGCGCATTGTATATTCCTCCTATCCCAACATATAACAAACATGACACTTCTTACCATTATATACTGCCTGTTGGTCATCGGTTAAGGACTCTACCCCATGCATATCCGCCCTCTTGAAGATATAAGATAGTTCCTCTATAGTCTCCTGCCAATCTATGCTACAACCACACTCAACACAGATCATTTCATCCTTGGTGGATTTATCTGTAATCAAGGCGGTATCATTAGATACCTTTGTGATTTCTATTTCCCTAACAGGTATACCAGCATCGCACAATGGGCAGGAAGGTTTTTGGTTTAGAAACTCGGTAGTATGCTCATGGAATACGGGTCTTTTCATCCTAGACTCCTTCATACATTTCTGCCAAAATGCTCTATTTTCTATAGAACAGTCTACACAAGATCCATCCATACCATCTGGATTGCCAAAACCTTCACATCTTTCAGTATCGCTTAGCTCACTACTACCCACCATACCATTTTTAATCATCTCATAAATTTGAGACTCTGGAACAGTTTCCATATAGGTATCTAAGGTCACATTAGTTACCTCACCTATCATAGCACAACTTTTCAAATAGTGTCTATAACAAAGTTCATATTTTTCAGTCATTGTCATGTTTCATTCTCCTTTCATATAAGTCTGGACAGTACTCTTTTACTGCCTCGGGGTCATTACCGGAAATAATAAGGTCTTCAGTAATCTCAATCACCCTAGCAAGTTGCTTGCTACTCATGGCAAAATGAGGAATACCTTCTAAATCCATCTGCTTAAGTAAGTCATTCATAGACCACATAATATCCCTCCTATAACGATATACTTACTAATGCATGTAATTCTCTAGCATCCGTGTTGTCCCAATCTTTAATGTACAAGGCTACAGTATCTGTAAGTACCTGACCAGACGTGTTATATGCCTGATCCAGTTTATGTTTAATACTATGTTTTTCAAGATGATTAATCATCTCTGCTAAAATAGGGCAATCCTCGAAGAAATTAGAATAAAACCCGTAACCCTTAGTTTTCATACCCCAATCCACTTGGGTTTTTACTGGGTCTATAAGAGGTAAATCTTCGATTTCCTCATGCTCAGGTACATCTGCTTCTATTTCATCCATACAGCTATCACACATAAAATGATGTTCATCCCAGGCATTCTTAGTAGTTTCTTCACCACAAATACGACATTTACCCATTATTACCTCCTACTTAATGTCCATATTTTTCTTTCATTTTCCTAGCCCAGCCACTACACTTGGGACAATATACTGAACTTTTACCAAGTTCTGGGTCATACCTCTTATAAGAGGTAGATTCTGCTATTAAATCTCCGCATTTTACACATCTAACCATTAGACATTCTAAATCACATTTACTCATTCCTATTTAACTTCCATTATTCTTTGTATATCAGAAGATTTAGCATTATTCTTTCTTAGAAATGTCTTATTAAAGCTTCTAACCTCAAGAATACCATAAAGCTTATACTTGACCCAATAAGTATTAAGCCACTCATTGAAGTCTATTACATATCCCATGATCTTATGCTTTCCAGTGCTGTATGTCTCAGGGTGGCTAATCTGGCTGAAAACAGTGTTTAAATAGGATTTGGTAAGATCATCTAAATATCTGTAACCACCTAGCTCCACTAAAGCTTCGTGTGCCTTATATGCTTTAGAGTTACTAATAGTATCCAACTCACCCGCATTCTCACTAAACTTATAGATCATCTCATTCCTCCTATATTTATCTCTCCGTCATCACACATCTTCTTAGCAATATCTGTAAATTCAAGGACATTTTCTCCGTCATTGTCCCAGACTTCTACCAAGCCTTTCTTAATCAAGGAAGAGATAACACCTCTGGCCACCTTCGGGTCTAACTTGGACTCATCAATAACTGCAAATAACCATTCTGGGTTATTATAACAATCACCAAAGCAATTAGTTCTACCAGCCTTCATAATAGTTAGTTCTTTGTCGGTTAAGGTAATTTTATTAGCCTCCATTTTGTACCTCCTCTGGTGACATATACATACAATCTTCAGGGCACTCATGCAAGAAGCCATCATTCGTCTTTATTATATATCTCTTATGGGAAGAAGTGCTTATATCTTCGCACACTACCGCTAAACCATACATACTTTTCACTTTATCCCCATTTTTGAATAAACTATCTGTAGGTACATGGACAAATTCTTCTAGCAACCCACCAGTTACCTCTGTAAGAATTTCTCCACTATCCATTTCAATGTTATAACATTCCCTATAACAGTTACTCATACTCCAAATTATCTTACCTAAACCTTTGGTGGGATGGCATACTTTATTACCTATTGCATACCTGGCAGGCTGTACTCCTTTTTCATAAATTCTATGGAGTAAAATCTGCTGTAGACCTCCTAAATTAACACTGATATTTTGTACCTTAAGATACAAGTCCTTAATTACTTCGACTGCAGGTTCATTTTTATTGTGACTATGGAGCCTTTCTAATTTACTTATCCAGCGTTGCACATCTTGCAGTACAGAACCAGCCACAGATAAACCAGCAATAGCCTTGATTTTATACTCTTCAGTTTTACTAGCCTCCATTTTGTACCTCCTCTATCAACTTAGTGCCTCATCTAATTCCTGATTTTATTTTCTCAAATTCCGGGAAAAAAGTCAACCCCTCCTAGAATAAAATGGGAGCCGGTTATGGCCCCCTAAGTAGTTAAGACTTTGTAGCTTCATCATATGCTCCTGCATACTCCCCTACAGACTCCATATTCCATATGTCTAATAAGGTATTGTCATTGTAATGTTGCACTACTAACTCAAATAGACCACAGAATAGTCTCTTATATTTATCTTCCTCAACAGACTTTCCTTTATCTATTATCACAACATCATATTTTTTAGCTAGTAGTTCCCCAATACAGTCTCCTACAGTAGCTTTGTCCACTAGATGATACAATCTACGCTCAATGAGGGGACTTATTACCTCAGATACGGAGCGATTACCTGTAGCAATCTTTACAGCTTCTTCATGTATCATTTCCTTCATCATATCTTGAATATCTTTTTTGGTTAAACCTAACTCATTATGAATATAATTTTTAGTCTCCTTGTATTGACTTTTCAATTTAAGACCTCCTCTAATACTACCTGTATTACCATTACATTACCGCCAAAAGGATACTGTGAAACTGCGATCTGATGCTCAATATTTTCTATTAAATACCTCTTTCTAATTGGATTCCCGTATTGGCTTTCCGGGTTGGGAAATAACAATAAAATACTTTCCCCTACCCTAGGTGGTGTTTCATAATTAAAACTTTCTGCTATTTTCTCCCCATTCTCTATAAATTTTATATACATTCTATCACTCCTACTTATAGAACTCTAATATATCCCTTAAAGCAAATAACTTAACCTTATGATTATCCTCAATATCTATACACTCTAATAACCATTGTTGTTCTGGGTGGTACTCTGTGGAGGTAAACACAAGTTTACCAGTTGGTATTACTTTCCTATCTCTTTCTATCCCTTGCCAATTTTTATATCTAAACCTTAGTACCTGAGGACTTTGTTTTATCTTATTCTCTATAGCTTTATCAGTGCAGTTGTAGGCTTCATTTAGTTTAAGATGCCTAATAGCTTCTGATTCATTACAGAATGTTTCGCATACTTCAGGCAAACCCACAAATTCACAATCTCTACAACAATCCATTTTATCTACCTCCTAATACTCCTGTTCCTTAGTAGATTCTCCGCATAATTGACACACTTCAAGATCCGAAATATTAAAAGATATACCCGCAGAGTTCCCATTTGGGTATTTGTGGTCACATCTATCACGTAATTTACACAAGTCATTAAATTTCTTAGTGTGTATTTCTTTTAACTTATTTATTTCTTTTTTCAGATCAATTACTTCTACTGCTAATGTTTGCATTTGGTCTATCTGTTCTTGTGTCATTTTATTACCTCCTATTTTATTCTCACCTCTAAATACACTCATAAGTGTACTTAGAGGTAAGGGGCCATACGGCCCAACTCACTCTACACTCTTTAACCCAGAAAGTAACCCACTTGATATATTAACTACCTCTACCATAGTATAAGTGCATTTATTGGCTGACTGAGTATCTCCAATCATGGTGTAATATACTGCATCTCTACTTATTCTCTCCCCTATCTCTAGGAAAGTTATGAGTTTTAGTATATACCCATAATATATTTGCTCCTTTGTATCTGTAGGCATAGTACTTAGAGCACTATTATATAAGTCTACCGTTTCGTTTATGTTTAGGGTCAGTTCATAGTACACAGTATTAAGATTCTTATTGTGTAAATCAGTGGTGAGGGTTTCCATTTCATAGGACAGTTCAGATACCTTACTCATCATACTTTCTATCTGATGTTTAAAGTTTTCGGTAGAAGCATACACAGGAATTGAGAAAGATAAACACAATAATAAACATATTAACAATATTACTTTTCTCATCCTTTATCCCTCCATATCTTAGTATTGTTAGGGAGATTTGCTGTTTTCAACTCTTCCCTAAGCATCTGTTTAGCTCTTCTTAAATTAGGTGCCTGTATCTTTCCGGGTACAAGCATGCCGGATATTTCATATAAAAATGTCTTATCTGGTACTTTACGAGTCATTTTCTGCTTTACTTTATTTTCCTTAGTAAGTCTACTTACAGGAATCCAGCAGGGTCTATCCCTTTTAATAATACATATATTACAAGGTTCTCTATCTAAGGATTTCTTAGGCTGACCACAATTAAAGCAACGTCTTATTACTTCAGTCAAGACTAACCCCCCTAATTAGGTTGTTTACATTGAATTCTACCAGAAATGGTACCCATAATGTTAAGCTTAGAGTGAATAGGTCTACCACTGTCATAAACTCTTATCGCTTCTCTTAATCTCATCAGCAATATTCCTAAACGGTTCTTACCTAAACCTGTCTTACCAATACCCCAATAATAATCATAGGGACTGTCCTCAATCAATTCAGCATCCCCAGTACTTAATAGTGCTTCCGTCATAGATTGCCTTAAAGTAAACTTAATCAGCAATCCGGTATACATAACGTCCTCTTTTATTTGCTCCCAATCTTCCCTTAAGGGTAAGTCTCTACGTCTGCCCTGGTGAGCAGCTTCACCTGGAGTTTCTAGATCTAGGATATATTGCTCCCATTTAGTACCCTCAAACTTCTTAGATTGAAAATAATGCTCATTGGTAGAGCCATCTGGGTGTCTAAAGAAATTGGACAAGAAACCATACTTACCGTGAGCACGCCAGAAGAGTATCTTTCCCTGTAAATCAACAATATTCTGACTTTTGCACTTATCACAAGTATGAGGAGCACTAAAAACTGGATTATCTAAACCAGTATTGTCTTTATCCCAGTCTAGGAATTCTCCCTTATTGTCTATAAGAGCTATACCATGACTAACGGCATCACATAAAAACTCTTTGTCATTACCACAATTTAGACATTTGTACATTATTCTACCCCCTTTGTAAATCCAACACTACTGAATCTCCAATATCTTTTACCTAAAACTAAATACAGAAACCATTCGCCACAATCGGTAAACCATCTAATTTTGAATAATTTACATATAATCATTAGGATATACCAACCTTGGGGGTGATTTATATCCTCATTAGTATAATACTTTTCAAATAATGTTATCCTCATAGTGTTTCTACCTCTCCCCTTTTATCTTCCTGTACTTCTCCCAACTATACAACTTAATCTTAACTTGCAAACAACCTAGATACACATACAACCATCTATCACTCCAACGCCAACCCCAATGGTCACCAGAGTTAGGCCACCAGGTAAAACTAATTGGAGCATTCCAGTGGTTCCATCTCATTATAGTTTCTCCCTTATTTTAATAAGACCTTCTAAACCGATTATGAACTTATAGTATGGCCCCTTTATGGTTTCAACTATAGCTAACATGTTATGCCTAGTTAAGTGCTCATCAACTAGTAAAACTTTGACCAGTCTACCATCAAGATGATAAGGAAAAGATTTGGTTATAGCATCTGGGTGTCCATAGGCATTTGCAAACTCCTTATAAGAGCTATATATATCATCTTGGTCGGACACTACACAGATGTCATCTTTCACTATATCGGTCATGTTATTTACCTCCAGATTCTCTATTATATAGATACTCTAAAGCTGATAACCAGCATACTTTACAAGCCTCAGAACCTCTGCAATCATTATCAATTACCCCTTTATCCGGTAATTTAAAATCACTTGGATATAATTTATAGGGAAACTCAATTGAAACAAAGTCCTCTAAGATTTTTAGTTTTTCCGTGCCAGTCATTATTCTAATGCTATTATTCTTACCTACCATATGGTTTAATTATCCCCCTCTCAAGCTGTCTACGGCGACGTTCATCTTCCTTCTTTGTATTAAGAAGAGTTTTATCCGAGTATTTATCCTTCTTGGGACTTACACTATCAATTAGAGCAGCATCCAACATGGTACCTAACTGTCTGGTCTTAAGTAATCTGGAGTAGAATGCTGCTGTAAGATATGATTCTGGTATCTCTAGAACTCTGGAACCAGGACCTACAACACATACTTTCTTACCCATATCACTGATTCCTCCTAATTATATTTCACAAGTACACCAGCCTCTTACATGGCCACATGGTAATATCTCATTTAAACCTTTCTCTACCCATATGATTCTACGGGGAAAACAATTACCAGAGGAATCATGTAAAGGTTTAACAACAAGAATCATAAAGGGTTCACCTGTATATCCATGATGCATATTTATAACTTCTTTAACTTCCCATGACAACCAAGTACCGGGACTACGAGAAACTTTAGTATCATAACTCACTAGAATGTCCTTATCATATACATGACTACCATTTATGAAACACCCCACAGATATATTACCAAAAACTACTACCGGAACATTAGATACTCTATTTCTATCAGTAACTACAAAAAATTCCTTCATATTATCCTCCTTAAACTTTATATGTTCTACCGGCTCTTCCCATTTTAATCGCATCACGTAGCATCTCCGTACTTCCTATTTAATCTCAGTCAGTTATATCCTCAACTAGCATCCTTCCGCATTTAGAACAGAAGTTATCTAAGGGATGAAAATGACTACCACACTTACCACAAGTCAGATAACCCTCTATTATTTCTTGAATTTTATTCAGGGTTTTATGACTATCGGAAATACCTGCACTATTTCTTTCAAGTTCTTTATGGATATCCGATATAACACTTCTCATATTATCCTCCTTCAAGGGGCTTACGCCCCTTCTTCCCATATTTCTTTATAGACCTCATCAATACCCAGCTCTTCTTTAGCCACATCTAATCCTTCTAATACTTCTCCATCTACTTGGTCCGCTAGATTAAACTCCACCCCTACTTCCAGTTTCATTTCCCTTATGAATCTACTAGGAAACACTGGCTTGTCATTGAAACTACTTATGCTAGAGAGGAAGCACTTATCTTGTGCTCTAGTTACTCCAACATACCCTAATCTGCGTTCTTCTTCTATACATTTAAATCCACTTTCAATAGCTCTAACATGAGGAAGTATACCCTCACTAATTCCTACATTAAATACTATCGGAAACTCTAATCCTTTAGACTTATGAAAGGTCATTAGCTGAACACCGTTAATGCTGGTTTTAGCTTTAGAAGTCATTAAGTCGATGTACTTTAGGAACTTAGTTACATCATTAAACTTACCTACTACATATCTAAGGGTGTTAATGTTTTCCATACGAGGATTATCCTCCTCATCACCCTCTTCTTTTCTAAGATACTCTTCATACCTAGTCATTTCCATTATCGTGTCTATGACCTCGGTAGCAGGAGCCTTTTGCTTAATTAAACCCTGAAGAACCTCAATAATCTCCTGAAATTCCTGTATCCCTTTCTTCTGGTAATCCTTGAGATTAACTTGATCTAAAGCATCCAATCTAGTACCCTTAACAACTTTCAGGCTGTTTATAAAAGCCTTACCTAGATATCTGTTAGGGACATTAATAATTCTATCAAAGGCTTTGTCGTTTTTAGGGTCATAAGCCAATTGAAGATAACCTAAGATGTCCTTAACCTCTTTCCTCTCATAGAAGGAGGTACTACCATGGATTACATAAGGTATACCAGCTAGAATTAAGCTATCCTCTAATGCTCTAGATTGAGCATTGGTTCTCATGAGTACCGCCATGTCCTTATATTGAACTCCCTCTTTATTCAGAGCCATTACTTCTTCTACCACACCTTCGGCCTCATCATCTGGCCCCTGATAGTGATGGTAAAATACTGCCTTCTCTTCACTGGTATGATGAGGTATTAACTTCTTCTCTAACCTAATAGTGTTATTAGCAATCAATAGGTTAGCCTTATTTAGAATATCTGGCTTGCTCCTATAGTTAATCTGGAGGTTAACACGCTGCATGTTGGAGTACTTCTCTTCAATCTTAATGAACTGCTCCGGCTGTGCCCCACGAAAGGCGTACATACTTTGGTCATCATCCCCCACATAAAACAAATTGTTTTGTGGTAAGGCAATGCTCTCAACAATCTGGTATTGAAGCAGATTGTTATCCTGAGCCTCATCAACTAACAAATACTTATAAAATCTCTGGTACTTTGCGAGCACTTCTGGGTACTGTCTGAACAGCTCTACTAACTTAAATAACAAGTCATCTACATCAATCTTGCAATCCCGTTCTTTCTGCTGCTCATACTTTTCGAACATATAAGCAATAGCCTGCATCTTAGGATTCATGCTAGCACTTGCTTCCCTCATCATGTCCCTTGGATACTTACCGAAATTCTTTGCATAGGAAATAGCTTTAATGACTTCTGGTATGGCTATATCATATATCTCTTGCTTAACCGCCCTTGGTAAAGAGAAGTCTTTAAGGGCTGCTTTATGAATATCCTTCATATATATCTTTTGAGTCCCATTCATAAGCATGTCTTGTTTAAAAGCCTTAGATAGATTTAAACCAAGATTGTTATATTCCTTAACTAAAATTCTATATCCAATGCTGTGTGTGGTACCGATTGTTAACTGTTTCATAGCCATCTTAGGCACTAGAGCACTTAGACGTTGTGTCATTTCTTCAGTAGCCTTCTTAGAGAAAGTAGTAACCATTATGTTGCTAGGGTTAATACCTTGTTCCAGCATATACGCCACTCGGTGAGTTAAAACTCTAGTTTTACCAGAGCCAGCTACGCTACATATCTGAATGGTTCCGTTTATAGATATCACTGCTAATTTCTGGTCATTGTTTAAACCTTCTAAAAGTTTACTCATATTGAGTTCCTCCTTATACACGGGTGAGGTTTGTTCCTCCCACAGTCTAATTTTCCCAAATTCCTTCTGAAAAGTCAATTAAGGGTCGGGTGAGGTAATAAGGGATGGCAATAAAAATTGAGGACTCTTGGGTAAGAGTCCCCTAATCGTGCACATATTGACTACAAGTATCTGGATGACATTCCCCAGTTTTAAAAGGACAAGTGCAGTGATCATTACAGGTTCTATGCTCACAAACACAATTGAATGTCTGTTCTTTAAAGGTCATTTGGTTTACGCCTTTGATTAATTTACGTATACTGTATAAGCCAAGGGATATACAAAAAATGATTAAGAATATCATATTATCACCCCCAGAAGACTTCTTTATTTAAACGATCTAGTAATAATTTTGCCTGTCTATGTGCAACTGATATAGGGCCACTATACTCATCTTTTCTTAGTTCTATTGGTAACCTTCTAAGGTCTCCTGACCCCATTGAGTATAAACTATCTAAACAGTCATAAATCTCTTTTATAAGATCTAAGGAAGTGGCTTCTTCATTAGCCTTCCTTAATTGTTCTTTACTTAGGGGACATTTCTTTTCAGTGCAGTTGCCCTCACTATTGTCTTCATTACCTAAATGGTTACAATACACAAGCACTGGGAAGGATCTATCTTCTTCGTACCCTTCACGAGTATTCCATCTTTCAAACTGACAGCTCTGATATTTGCATCCTTTACCAAACCAATCTCCCATTAGTGTTACCTCCTCCTTATTTATAAGTATTTTTTAATATATCTATGAGTATATATCCCAACACTACACTTATAACTAACCAACTAATAACTATAATAATGTTATTTATGATTAACACTAGACACTCGCTCCCCTAACCCCTTACATGAAGGACATATAGTATCTATAAATTCTTCTGCTTGGTCATACTGTTCTGGCTCCCTCATATGTTTAGGTAACCAAGCTTTATAAGCTGTAGAATACTTATGCTTGCGTATCCAGCCCACCCCGTGACAGATAGTACAAATCATTTTCTATCCCTCCTTTCGTTTATATTCGTTCCATGTCATCGGGTGTATTGTCTCATTTTGAACCTCTTTTATCTCACGACCACATTCTATGCACCTAAAAGTAACTAATACTTTTCTTTCAGGTATAACTTTTACTAATATAGCTTCGTCGACATGCTTACATTTCCCAAAGTATTTCATAATGTCTTTACAAAACCTAGACAATGCGGTAACAATACACATTTTCTATCTCCCCCTAGTCCTCATAAAAATACTTATCCCATAACTTACAGATTATGCAGCTTGCTAATACTACTATTACTAACAATAAAATAAAGGCCACAGCATTATTTTCCATATTCATCACCCCACTTTACCACGGTTGAGTATCCGCTAAATCATTCTATCTCTCCTCTTTATCTATAAATACTTTCTAATATATCTATAAGCACCCAACCTAGACATACCCCTGTCACTATCCAACTCAAAATTATGATGGCATTATTCATACTCTTTACCCTACTTTACCTCTATTTAATATCCTCCAGCATGCTTCCTCCCATTCGTTAGTGAATCTAGCAGTATTGTCCGTTGCACCAGTATTTCTATGAATTACTTCATGTAACAGAGTCTTAAAGGTTAATTCCCTAGAGGTAAGTATGCTTCTCTTAAGCCAAATTATATTTTCTATTGGGTCATACATACCTAAAAGATCATTATTAAAGCTGTCCTTTACGGTCTCAGATATTTTAACAATACCATAGTCCCCATAGTATAACTTAATAAGTCTTTTTGCCCATCCTAAGATACTAGATTCTTCCTTAGCAGGTTTAACAATCTTGTTACTTCTCTTATCTGCTACCTTTTCCAGTTCATTAGTATAGGGCATGTCTAAAGTTATGTTGAAGAATAATTTCCATCTATCTGGTACATTAGTGAGCAAAGTAAAATTTCTATACCTGGCAGACGTATCTGAGTCTCCACCAGTGGCTAAGGCCATCTTCTTACCATTGAATATATTCAATGCTGCTGTTTTCCATACTTGGGGTTTGTTACCTGATGATAAAATACCCCAGCTTGACTTTCCATAAGGGTATCATCCTCTAATATACCCTTAAGTACTGTTCTAGCCAGAGGGACTGAATTAATATACTGTAGTAGTACCCTAACTTCTTTTATCACTAAGTCACCATCTACAGTAGTTCTATCTCTATTCATAAGTTTCTCGTCTGTAAAGTTATAACCAAGAATACTATTAGTCTCAGATATCTTAACTCCATTAATGAATACTGCTTTTGTATCCGGAATTATACTATTAATTTTGACTGTCTCAGGATTGACATTATTGAGTATAGCGAAGTAGCTACAGGCTTCTTTCAGAATATCCTCATCACATTCAATATAACAAGTAGTTCCTTCTGTATTGTCATTTTCCTCAATATAAAATACTAAAGTTTGAACTTCCGGGTCTAGGGTAGAAGGCTCTATTTCTGGATATACAGTGAAGCCATTAGTTTCTATATGGCATTTACGATTTAGTCTCCTAGCCACTAACATTGCCATTTTAAGTCCTTCTCCGTATGAACCTGGAGCACCCTCTACTCCTGCTTGTTCTGATTCACCAATAATTAATTTACCCTTTGTAAATCCACTAGGGCTATTCTTGATAATTACATAAGTACCATCATGCACTATAGAGCATTCATCACCTAAAATAGTTTTGGCATACACATTATTCTGAACCACTTCTTTTACAGCTTCTAATATATTCCAGTTACGTAAATTATTTATGCTAACCCCAATCTCGTAACGTTCCATCAAATACTCCTCCTTTGGAAATCAAGTTTCTTTAATTTTAACTGAATCCGAAGGAAAAGTCAAGACTTCCGCTATACGTCTCGATAAGTTGGAATCACTACAGGCCAGATCTCTAAATACTCTTTCTAAAAAGAGTAATATAAAGAGTTCTACATGTTCTAGGGATGTGATGTCCATAGCCTTCATTCTATCTGAATAGAGGATCTGTGTACTAATACAATCACTAAATTCAGGTAGGGGTATAATTGTTGGCACAATACCTAATTGAACTATCTGTACTTCCTGTTCCCAGTGTGCTTTAATCATTATATCATATTCTTCAGGTATCCTATCTCTGTCCTTGATATTCGAAATAGATTTCTGTATAGCATCTAAATAATTCACAATAAGCACCTCCGGCTTTTGAAAAATTAAAAAGGAAAACACGGGATTTTCCGTAAAATAAAATAACCCCCTATACAGGGGGTTATAATTATCCGGTTGATTTACTTAAACTATCTTAGCTATGCTGGTTCTGCTATAAGTGTATGCTATTGTGGCCGCTTCTGCAGTACCATTAGTGACTGTGAGAATAAATCCTGTTAAGGTCACATTCGTAACAGTATAAGTAATATCTTCAGGAACTGTAATCTCCGGCATAACATTTAAAGTAAGTTCATCATGTGTTATAGCTATGGGTAGACTAGCACCAACACCTACCTCTGCTGTAGTAGCACCACCAGTAACAGTAATAAGACCTATGCTAGATATATCTATCCCATAACCAGCAGCAAAACCAGGGTCTAACTTTTTGATATTTTTCATAATAAAAACCTCCTATTTTATAGTTAAAATGATTTGACACCCACGTTCATTTGGTATCCACCTAATTCCTTGAATACAACATAATTTAAGTAATTGCA
>Ga0209728_1000942_pt1 | contig 19786 bp, 48 predicted proteins | sample RifGroD1_FD_183997 | JGI IMG/M metagenome (GOLD analysis project Ga0209728, IMG submission 183997) | Groundwater microbial communities from Rifle, Colorado, USA - Groundwater D1 (SPAdes) (version 2) | ecosystem: Environmental > Aquatic > Deep subsurface > Groundwater | place: Rifle, Colorado... | reverse complement strand
ATACTTTTTTATGATTCAAAACGCAATCTAATAATTGTGGTAATGTTCTAAGATATCTTTGCGTGTGAAAATTTTTAGTTTGTCTCATTTTATTTTTATGCATTAAGCAATATGGTCTATCTCTATTATCATAATATTTTATTTGCCATATATCTAAGCCGGTATCTAGAATTGCAATGTTTGTTCCTTGAAAAAATTGGTATCTGATATTGTACTTCCTACATAAATATTCTAGTTGTTTTTCATTGATCATTCGATCATTCTCCTTTTTTATTTTTGTTTTGTTGGGTGTTGTTGGGTGTTGTTTTATATTTTGTTGGATTTATTATTTATTTATATGGAAACTGCATTATAACCATAGTTGTTAATTCTATCGTATTCTTGCATTAAGACATTATGATTCTTATGATATTTTAAACAATATTCTTTTAAATCATTTAACTTACCTTCCATTATATCAATTAGATTGTGTGATTTCTTGATCTTAATATTATTTTCTAATAGTTTTATGTGTTTGATTAGATCGAACGCATGTTCCTCGTCAAAATAAAGAGGTAAAAATCCAAATTGTTTTTCTAATCCAACCTGTATTTCCTTCATTTTAAAATCTGGTAATTTTGTTATTTTATAAGGCATTTTATTATAGAAGAATCTCCTCTTACTTACAGTCAATGGCATCTCAGTCAAACAATAACTCTCCAACTCGAAACCTAGTTCTTTCCCTAATGATATATGCATATTTGGATTAAATTTACATTTACTGGATATAGGCAATATGGATACATTCGGACTGTGTTGATTACCTTTATTATTCTGAATTATTAATACATTTCTTTTCCCTCCTTGTAGACTATCTTCTCCTACGCCTAAATCACACATATACACTTCTGCCCATCGTGGAACCCATTTTGCCCATGAACGATCTTCTTCAGAATCGGATTCAGAGTAACCTACAATGTTATATAAATGGTGATGCGTTATTCTGCCCTGACTATTTGATGCTATTTTTCTTAATAAATTTCTATTAGGCAATTCACTATAATTTTTATTTATTAAATCCATTATGGATTTACCATCCACCATATTCATCGCTTTTAAAAATTGGGGAACTGTTCGATGACCAATGGAAACTTTTGTAGCGTAAGCTAGTTCTTTTTTAATTCTTTCCATATTCATATCTACAGGTGCAGATACTTTCTTCTTATTAAATAAAATCATTATTAACTCACTCCTTGTTTTATATTTTTATTATATAGTATATAGTATGTGTTACCATATTTATTTTTATAACACAATACCTTATTTATTATTTTTTTATTCTAGAGTAGAGCATTTATTTTCTCTACTCTAGAATTTTTTCTATGTAGTTAATTAATTACTTAACTAACATAGAGGGTGCTTTAGGCTGATGATACCAAGCAGCAGAATTAATAACACTACCAAAAGTAGCTCCTACTAATGCAACTAAACCAGCAAGAATCATAATCTTTTTCATAAAATTTCACCTCCTTCACTTAATAATCATTTATATCATCATCAAAATCTTCAAACATATTTCGATGCGATATTTCTAATTTATTTACTTTTTCCACAAATAATATAATTAGATAAATCATTAACATTAACAACATGCTTGGAACTATTAGTAATAATATATTTAACATTATTTGTTGACTTAATTTAAATTGTGATATTATATTGTAGTTACCAAAAACATCTATTAATATTATCCAAAATACTATTAATATACTAACGAAAATTATTATTGCTATACTTATCTTTTTCTCAGAGAATATTGAATAAATTATATTTGTATAAGTTTTTCTATTTTGTATAGATAAGATAATAACAATGATAATAAAATCTATTAATCTAGCAGGTATTGATAATAAAAAGTTCATTGACCAAGTATCATTAATTTGTTTGATAGATATTTTAATAACTCCTAATAAAACAGGCGAATATAAAGATTCTACAAATATTATTAAAATAGCGAAACTTAATATTACATAAAAGAATATTTTAAAGTATGGAATTTTTTCATTAAGTATATTATTATGTGGCAATTTTAAAATATAAACTATTGACAAGTAAATTGTTAATATTGCTGATAATGTCATAAATATTCTTGGAACAATAATTATGTATCTCAATAAATTGATTACTAATGATGTGGATATTATTGGAAAAATCAAATATTTTATATTATTTTTCCACATATATTTATCTAATAAATCAAATCTCTTTATAAGTATTAAAACAGTAAAAAACCACAGTGTCTCTTCTGGCAAACTTACAAGCAAAAAATTCATAATTGCATTTATAATACTTTCTTGCATTTTCATCAACTCCTTAGTAACTTTTTCTATTTATATATTACCACAGAGTTGATTTAATGTCAATAATTATTTTATCATTTTGTTATATTTTTATTTGATTTTTTTATAGAATGATATAGGATAATAAACGGGAAAATTCTAACGATAACATCTCCTAAACTTAAAACGGTGAATCCAAAATCCCATACATTACATAAAAATATCGCATTTGAATAAACATCCCCTATTATATGTACACCATCTATAAATCCATCTGGTTTAACATATTTAGTCCAATATGAAATGGATGGGTAGGTGGGCATTTGGTTATTATTGTAATAAAGTGCTAATCTATTAAGGGACGAACCTATCCATAGAGATAATCCAGCTTTACTTGCAGGTGAAGTTAATACACTAAGAAATTGATTGTTTATGTATTTTGGATTCTCTAATAACTTATATTTGTATATTAGTGGAAAATAACTCAATAATGTTGCTGTCTTAATTATATGACTATAAGGTAAAAAATAATAATTTTGAGTAAACATTGTATATTCTAAATATAAATAGAATATTACAAATAGTAAAGAAGGATATATCGACCAATGTTTAAAAATTTGTTTAATAGTATATTGTTTATATTTAAATATACCATTACTTTCAAAATAATATTGTATAAATTTATTTCTAATAAAAATAAACATAAATAAACCTAGCCAAACTTCAATCAATTATAATTATCTCTCCTTTCGTATTTATTTTATATATTATTTATGTATTAAAAAGTTCTCTTTCTAAAATATCTTCTATCCTGTCATACTCCCAATACCAAATTATAAGTAAGTTTATATTATTATCATCAGCATAAATGCATTTACGATTATCATGTTCAAGTTGATATTCAAAATCTTGATACGATTTATGAAATCCTGGCATGTATTTTTCATGTTGCATTCCATGATATTCTATAAGTAAATTTAACTTAGGTATATAAAAATCATATAACAATAAACCATTTCCTAATCCTATTAATCCAGCAAATGTTTTTTGTGGGATATAATAAGTTTTATTATATTTATCTTTATCAGTTAGTTGTTCAAATTTATCTTGATCAATTTTTATAAAACCTTTATTAATAAAACGGTTACTAATACTCTCTTCACCTTTTGAATATTGACATTCAGGACATCTAAAATTATATGTATTTGAATTTTTTATACCTCTAGGATAATCTTCATGCTTTCCTTCGGGGCATTTCCAGTAAACTTCTTGTTCGCTTTTTGGAGAATATTCATATGGAGATTTATCGTTTTTATCTGACCATAATTCTAATACTTCTGGATGTAATGTTCCAAGACTATCTAAAGGATGAACTTTACCATGAGTGTTATGACAGTAAGGACATCTAACTCCTCTTGTAAATATATCACATTTAGTAGGATAACTACCATGATAATCTTTTTCTTGACAATAAATATGTATATCATTACCACTACATTTTGAAATCTTCCAAGGATCAATAGTATTCTTTTCATAATCCCAATATAATTCTAGTGCATTTACACCCAATATATCAATTAAATATTGTGCAAATGAATCTTTAGGATGCACCTTATTAATTCCTCTACAATAACTACATCTACCACCTTGTATAAATAAATTACACCAAATATCATAACTTTCATGATAATTTTTTTCTTGACATTTAATCCATACTTTATCTTTACTGTTTCCTTTACTTATTTCCCAAGGATTAACTGTATTCTTCGCATAATCCCAATATTTATCTAAAAAATCTTCACATATATTGTCAATACCCCATTGAGCGAAAGAATTACACATCTTACATTTTATACTACCTTCATATCCTGTAGTAAAATGATTTATATTTTTTAATTCACTTTTATGAATATCTTTAGGACATTTAAAATAATAATTTTTATGTGTAGAATAGTTTATTTCGTTTGGTTTACAATCATTTAAATCATAGTCCCATCTATCTAAAACATCTTTTCTATCATTATCCAAACACCATTGTTTAAACGAATTACATTGATTGCATTTCATACTTCCTTTATACCCACTAGTAAAAACACTAATCTTTTTTAATTCACTCTCATGTAATTTTATTGGACATTTAAAATAATATTTTTTGTTTGTTTTAAAAGTTATTTCATTATATTTTTTATCATTTAAATCATAATCCCAACGATTTAAAATATCTTGTCTATTATTTTCAATACACCATTGTTCAAATGTAATAATATGGCATAAACCACAACTTTGTATATGCCCACTTAAAATATTATTTGGTTTAACATCCCATTCCTTACCACATGTACATATATGTGTTATTTTAGTTTTGTTATTTATATATTCAACACCATTTTTTAATTTTATATTTATATTTTTTTCTTTATTCAGTTTTTCTAATTTTAATTTATATTGTTCTGTTAATTTATTTTCTTCCAAATATAATCCTCCTATTTTACATATGTCTAATTCAATTCAAATATTTTCACAATATTTTCACACAATCATAAACATCACATCCTTATATTAATATGTATATTTTCATTTTAATTATATTTACATTTTAATTATACTGATTAAATCAAACTAATCCCATTTGTAATTTTAACTTTCTGTCAACTTCCTCCATCTTTTGCTCACTTAACTTACATATAATCATAAACCTACCATTTATTAAACATCTCCTCTTTGAAATATTATCAGTTAATTCCAAACATATTAAAGATTCAGTCTTCAATTTTTCTTCAACACCTACCTTTACATGAACAGGTATATTACTTTTTGTTTTTGAACTTGTTAACGGGGCGACATTTATAATTCCTGAATATTTATTATTTATATTATTAGACAGTACCACAGCGGGATGTAATCCTCGAATTTCAGAATCCATACCATCACTTTTAAAATTAACAAGTATAACACTACCCCTTTCAGGACACCAATTTCTCCAATCCACCTCTTCCTTCTGCTTATAACATTGAGCATTGGCAGTTTGAGTTTTAATTATCATTAAAATCACTCCTTATAATATAATATAATTTAATTTTGTTTATTATATTATATTATTATTCTGCCCAATGTGTTAATATGTATACCTTATTATGGTATAATTATTTTACTATTTTGTTAATTTTTATTTTTATTAACCTATAACATATAATCTAAAAAGCAATTTCTTTCCCTTCTATTTCTGGTTTCCAATCTTCAGGTTTTAAATACTCAACTGAACCATTGAATCCACATTTATCACAGAAAAAATCAACATGCCAACTTTCATATCTAATTAATATATGTTCTTGATCTTCATTATTATCCATTTCTCCACAAATAGGACAACATTTAATTCTTGGAACAATTTGTTTATTATTTGAAATAGAATATAAATATCTTTCTGATTCATTTTTATCTAATTCACTTAATTTTATAGTCAATCTCTCCATTAATCCATTTGCTTCTCGATTAGCTTTTTCTACAATTTTAGAACTGTTTGTTTCAGAATAACTATCTACTATTGCATCCCATAGTTTTCTTAAATCAGAATTATATTCTTGCCATCTCATATTTATTTTCTCCTTTTATTATTCTTCTCATAATTTTCTTTTAATCTTAAATATTTCGGACATTTCTCACAATCTCTATTATCCATGATACAAGGTTGTCCTTTGTAATATTCTAAAATACACATGTTAAAAACTCCTTTCTATTTAATAATACTCAATTCTTCTAATAACATTAATACCAATAATTTTGCTTCAATTAAATTAATATTATCTACAACATCATAAATAACATCATTTTCAATGTCTTCTGCTGTAAGCAATCTAAATGTTTTCTTTGCTTCTGCAAATTCATTAAGATTAAATTGTGTATTATTCATATAATTTACTCCTTTTAAATTAACACAAAAGTCCTAATCTATAAATATTTTCTTTGGTTTTTCTACAATTCTCACTATCCCTTTAATTTTCTCAATTGATTCTAATGGTTTAATAGTTCTTTTTACTTTAAATGTTTCACATTCTTCTCTGTAATACTTTAATTCCTTTAACCATTCTGCTAATTGTCTATGTTTCTTTGCACAATTACAGTCTGGAACAGTATCTTTATAAGAATCTGCTATTTGCTCATGATGTTTAATTTCTTCTTCTAATGTCATATTATTTTTCTCCTTCCTTGTCATCTTTCTTTACAACAACATAATTACAACACATACACATATCTTCAATTCTCTCTCCACCAGAAGCAATACTTATAAGATTCTGCATACCAGTTATTGTATTGTAATGTAAAGTCCCTAATAAATTTTTTACCACATTTGGGACATTTGAAAATTGATTTATCTGCCATATTATTTCTCTCCTTTACTTTTATTTTTACCCTATCACAATACTATGATTACATTTTTGATCTTTAAAAAATCCTTTTACTCCTTTGTATTCATTAGATTCAAATATTGTCTTAAATTTATGTTTACATATCATATAAAATTACCTCCTTTAAATCAAAACTAAATGAATTCTTTATGTTAATTTTACCTTATTTCATCTCCATTTAAATAAAATTGCTTATAACATATATCACATTCTAAAAATTCTTTTTTAGATATAGTAGCAATACGTTTTATTTTATTGGTATGTGGGCAACCATTTTCAATAATTTCTTTACGTTTTATTTCTCTTTGTTTCTCTTCTTCTTTTATTTCATTAATTATTTCATCAATATAATTCATATACAATTCTCCTTTAAATTATTTATATATAATTACATTTTGTGTTTACGAACAACTATTATCTTTTTATTGCTTGCTTGTGATAAATATTTTGCTTTTAATGTATTTGCCCAAATTGCATTTATATCATAAAATATCCATAATACAAATATTATTATAATCATTGTTACAATTTCATGTTGCAAAGCAAATTCTAACATAATTTATTTCTCTCCTCTAAATATTTCATTGCATCTTCTCTTGATCTTCTATTCCATTCTTCATTGCATTCATCACCACATATAGGTGGATGAATAGGCATACCATAACATCCACAATCTTTTCCGTCACAACAATACTCTGATTCATATGGTACTTCTCCACCACAAATTAAACATTTCCATTCCATAATACTCACCTCATTTATTTACTAATATTTAATCCATCATAATAAAAATGATTGTTAATGTATTTAATCACCCATTCAATTGCTTCGTCTACTTCTTTGATAGATAAATTATAGTCTTCACTAATTTCTAATATTGTCATACCACTCTGTAAATTTTTTAATATATCTATAACAGTGATTCTTCTTGCTAATATTCTAGGTATACCACTACAAGTATCTTTAGTTGTAATTATTGGCATAATAAAATCCTCCTTTAAAATATCGTTACAAAATTAAACATTTGTTTTAACTCAAATTTCTATTTACATTCTAATAAATTAATCAATGCATCTGCAACAACATCTTCTTTTGAATTACCTTTAGAATTATACCATATGCCTTTAATCCTATATTCAAATACATAAGTATTACCATCATATGTTCTATACAATTCCCAATTGCTATCAAACATATCTAACATCTGATCTAAACTAGGCAACCAAGTATTTTTCTTAACATTTTCAATTACACATTCAATCTCTTTTTCATCTAATCTTAATGTATCTATCGTAAATAAAGTAGGTATAGGCCAATAATCTGCTTTATGCCAATCTCCAAGTTTAGGATTCCATTCTAAATTTAATTCTTTTAATCGTTTTGCTTTGTCAATAGAAATCATAATTTCTTCCTCCTTTAAAATATATTCGGAAAATTAATATCCCACATTGTCTTGTTTGCTCTAGTAGTTAAAAATTTTTCATATCCATTACTCTTTGCCATTTCATGTGATTCACTAAGAGTATCACCATAACCAACTATTTTATCTTCTTTAATTGCAATCCATTGCCCTTTATATTTATCACATATTTCATCAATATTCCTACAGAAATAATCTAGTTCAGGACTTGTAATTACTTTCATAATATTACTATCTCCTTTCGCTCTAATATATCAATTTGTTGCAAATACTTTCTTTTCTTTTTCTTGCTTAATTTTTTATAATTTAATCTTTTAGTTAATGAATTGAGTTTATTGGTTAACATTTTAAATATTCTCCTGTATATCTATACATTATAAAAATATATTAATCCATCATCTAATCTTCTATAAGCATAAAAATATTGCTTTACAAAATCCAATTTATCTTTTTGAAGATATAACAAACAATGTCTAAAATCTCTTGCTAATGCTTCAATTTGTTTTCTAAGTGTTTCTTCTCCGTTATATAAATAGCAATTCCATGTCAAACATAATACTGATATTGGTAAATCATTAAAATTAACCTCAAAATATTTGCCTTTAAACCCAAATGGATACTCCTTAACAATAAAATCATACTTATCATAATTCCAAAAATCTAAATAATGATCATTGATTCCAATATAACCTATATTATTGTTAAAAAATACTTCACTTTGATGTCCAAAGGCACATCCTATATCAATTACTCTATCAATATTAAATTCTTTACAATGTTTAGCAATAGATTCATATGTTTTATAACCTTCACATTCAAAGAAATGATCTATACAATCAATTTCCATATCATATTGAATAGTGTCTTTATTTTTTTTGTAATATTCTTTGCCTAGTTCTAATAATTGTTTCCTTCTTTTTAGTAGTCTAGGATAATTCATAATATTCTCCTTAATATCATGTTAAATGATTTGTTCTATTCAAACATTATTTATTTTGCTCTATTAATTATTATTATATTCCTATTCTATCAATATAGCAAGAATTATTTTTATTTATGTATAGTATTATAGGGAGTGATTGATTTAATTGCTCCCTATAAGTTAAACTTAATTTACTTAACTAAAAATCAATCCCATCTATCAATTTTAATCATCCTTGTAGAATTTCCATTCTTCACTTTAACAATTAAATTCCATTCACTATCCTTACTAAAACCTACACCACATGCATCTGCATTATCTGAATCTTCAATTGGAGTATTAGCACAATATGATTCTAAAGTTTTTCTAATTTCACGTAATTCAGGTTTTAGCATTTCAACAAAGAATCCTCTACCTTTGCCTTCCGATAAATCTTTACAGTTTTCTAACAAGAAGAAAGTATGATTACCTGAATGAATAACTTGTTCTTTTCCCCACAAATTAGGTGAAATAGTTATTCCTTTTACTCTAACAAAACTATTTACTGGAATATTCCAAGAATCACTAGAAGAATGTGAATTAGAATTATTAATTTCAGGATGTTGCCCTCTTACATAATTAAATTTAAATACATCAATTTGATATCCAGTATCACCAGCAACACCATTGTATACATATATTTTACCATTAACTTCTAATTCAACTTTAAATGGAACAGTACCTTTACCTCTTTGACAATAATTATGAACATAAAATCTATAATTACCAGAAGGTGCATTATTACTCCATCTAATATTTTCTACAGGTGAAGAATCTCTATGTCCTCCTCCATTCATATCAATATCTAACCAACCACCACATCTACTTTGTTTGTCTGAATAGTTAATATGAAATCCTTTTGGAGTTATACAATGCAAATCTAGATCTGTATGTCCTTCCCAAATTAACGAACATCTAATTTCATTGTTTTCATATCTACCACCAGAAGCTTCAACTCTTCTTTTAATCTCTCCGTCAATTCCTCCATGATAATACCATGAAAAAGGATTATCCCATTGTAATATATTTTCAGAAGTTGCATCACTTGCAGTAACTAATGCCATCAATCTATTAGGATTATCAATATTAACTTCAATGCTTTCTGCTGTAGGTAATATTGTTTTCTGAAATTTATCCCAAGTCATTACTGTTTTTGGTAAATCTACTTTATTAGTGTTGGTATTAGTATTTTTACCTTTAGGTGCAACACTACCAAATACACCAGTTTTACTAATTGCTTTAACTTCATTTTTAATAGTTTGATTATCTTTCCAAATGAAATATGGAATCTCATTAAATGTTGCATATCTTCTTATTAAAGAATTAGCAATACCTAACTTCTCAACAATCTTTTCTGCCTGTAGAATACCACCTTGAGATGGTGCAGTTTGAGGTCTCATATAGGTACTCATTTTTTCAGCAAATCTTCTACTAATAGATTCAAAAGACAATTCAGCAACAATATCATCTAGTAATGTTCCTATCATACTACTTTTAATATGACAGAATCCATTAGGTGCTGTAGCAACTGCATACCAAGTAATATTATCACGAAGTTTACTATTTTGAGTATTAGAACGGTTGATATGTAGATTATACAACCATTTTGCTACTCCTAAACATTTTTCAGAACGATATAAAGATTCAGATTCTAATAGTGTGATTGCTTGTTCAACTGCATCAACAGGATATTCTAATAATCCTGCAATTAAGATTCTAAAATCTTCTTTCTTCTCTGCCATTTTTTGTCCAACTGTTTTCAATCTATCTCTGTAAATCATTGTTGAAGGTAAAATTGCAGACATATGACTCCATTCACCTGTAACTGGATTACCTAATATTTTTGTATCTGAAAAGAAAATACCATTAGCTTTTGCTTTCAAAACAATATCTTTCATTGCTTTAATAGATTTAACAAATAGTTTTGGTACATCTTTTTCATTCCACATTGCTGATTTAATTTCACCATTTTCATCAATACTTACCAAACCACCAAATCTATCAACAAATTGTCTACATGCACGACAAGTATAATGTTGACGTACTTCATCTGGTAAATTAATTAAAAATGTATCAAATAAATTTTCTGCATTAGTAGTAAACAATGGAATACCTGCACCAATTACTGAATTAAAATAATTTTTAATTGATACAAGAAATTCTGGATAATCATCATGGTCACTGTCATAACTTTGATTTGTGTTTAATTCATTTTTCATAGTTTTATAATCTCCTTTGTTTTTTTATATTTTTATTTTATTTTTAATTTCAATCTTTAACTTTCTTATCTACATTTATATTATCATTCTGTTACCACAATGTCAATAGTTATTTTTACATTTTGTCAATTTATTTTATTATTTATCCTTTACTCAAATTTACATTTACAATACATAATTGAATTATGACATGAAGGACATTCTTCCATTTTACATCCTTGTTTATGATATTCACCTATTTTAACACCACAATCTATACATAATTCAGAGTATGTTTTAAAAATAATATTGCTTTCTTCACCATATGGTATTAATTCACATACCAATCCATTAATAATGTATGCTTCTTTCATAATTAATTATCCTCCATATCTTTATCCAATTTATCTTTCATCTCTTCATCACATTTATCTTTAATTGGACATTGATTACAAGGAATAAAAGCACAATACATATCCACTAAATCGTATGATTTATATTTTATTTTCATAACCAAATCATCCTTTTGACACATTTATATTTTCCTTTAAAAATCTATCTATTCCATCTTTCCAATCCTCTAAAGGTAAACTATCATACAAATCACTAAATCCACAAACAGGACATTTATATTCTTGGATGCAATTTTTCTCTTGTGTTTTTGGTATCATTTCCATAAGACAACGTGGACAATTATATTTATTCATAATTATTTTCCTCCATCTTTTTCTCCAATTCCTTAATCCTCTTTTCTTCATCTTTAATAATAAACTTTGCCATTTCTAGTAATTCTTTTCTATACTTAATATCATCAATCTCATTAGCATATCCAAATGTGGTCATTGTATTTCTGCCAACTAGATACAATCTATAATCGTCTGCATGATGAGATTTAGCAACTTCTACTAAATTACTATGAAATCCAACACCATGAGTAGTAATAAACTTTCTATTTGTATTTTTATTATGTTTATCAATTCCGTACATACCTAGTTTAATTGCATCAACAAACTGTTTAGGATATTCCTCAATTTGATCAAATCCATCATTAAGAATGTTACTGTTGTCATGTGTCCCATGTTATTTTCCTCCTATTAATAATATTTTATAATTATTTAATTCATGTAAATATATATTATATTTTTCAATATTAACTACTTTCTTAGATTTTTCTTTTTCCATTCGTACCATCACTATTTATTATAATTCCAATCTGTGAAAATTGAAAGAGTTATTTTTGATTATTTACTTATTAATATGTATTATTAAATTCTAAAAACATCTCAATCCTAAAACTGCTAATCCAAAAAACATTACTAATGTTAATACCCAAGGCCACACTTGATTAAAAACATTATATAATAGTTTCTTACGGAATTTGATTGGTAGATTGACTTGAATTGGTTTATTGTAAGATATTGTTGACTTCATATTTTAAATCTCCTTTAACATTTATTTTCATATTTCATTGCATGTTTCTCTATTAAATAATCTTGTTCATCCTCTGGCAAATCATCAACCGAAACTTTAATAAACTCAAATTGATTAGATAAATAATTCCATCCACAGTTATTACACGTTCTAAACGCAAATCCTAATTCATTGCCACATTTAGTACATTTCACGATTAATTATTCTCCTTTATTTATTATGTCTTTTAATAAAATATTCATAAAACCAACAATTATTAAAATTATAATCTTTATTCTCTTGTCTAAATAAATTCTGCAAATATTGTCTTGAAATATGACAACTTCTTTTAAATTGACAATCACATTCACCATATTTTTCATTTGTATCACCAAAACAAGTTGATTGATGTTCACAATTATGATGACCACCATTTAAATTACATAAATCTAACATAAAATTACCGTAACATTGTTTCATATATTTATTCCTCCTTAATTATAATTTCAATATATTCCTATCTATATTTCTATTATAATTCCCTTACCTGCTAAATTATCCAAACATTCTTTCATATAATTTTCATCATGTTCTACATAATTTTTTTCATTGTAACAATTTAAATATAGTTCTTTAGCAGTATCATAATCACATCTATATCTTCTTATTAAAGCGTTATAAATACAATCCACATTTGGTTTATAACCACGATTAATCATTTCTTCATAAACTTGACTTGCATATTTCATTAATCTCTTATCACTATACTTAAATACATAATCAACAGTCCTATGTTTCTTACCAAAACCATTTCCCAATAGTGCTATAATTTCTCGCCATTTACCTAACAATTGTTGCCTTGGAAGTTTAGATAACAAATCAATATGCCATAATCTCATTTATGTATCACATCCTTTATTTAAATAACCTACTAACAATATAATAAACTATATTACTTTCAATGTCAACATTTATTTTTATAATCTATTGATAATCTAATTAATTACTTACAAATTTATTAATTTCATTTCTTGCCTTAATAACATCTCTTGAATATCTACTAATATAAGTCCCGTTCCTACTAGCATAATTCTTAGCACCTGTAATGCCTTTATTGTATGATGTAAATAAACATTCGTTTTCTAATCCTTCACTCTTTAAATATGCCAACCAATATAATCCTGCTGATATATTATATCTTGGATTTAATCTACTCCAATCATCAAACTTCCTACCCTCTATTCTTAATTTATTAATAATATCTTTATGTGTAATATCATTGATTTGGAAAACGCCTTTATCGTATGTACCATTATCATTACAATACACTAAATCAAAATCATATGTACCACCTGTTTCTACTCCAATAATCGGCAAAGCCTCATCAAACACTAATACATTTCTACTCTTAGCTTCAGAAATAAAATACTTAGATATTTCTTTATTCCAGTTAGTCACTTTCATTACTTTCTGATAATCTGGCAATTCACATTCAATTTGTTTCTGTAATACATATGGAATATGAATTGTATTTACTTGGTTAATTCCTTGACTATAAGATAATCTACTTGAAAACGGTAACATAAGTAATACAAATAATAATGTAATTATTGCTATAATTATTTTCTTCTTCATTGCTATGTTCCTTTCTGCTATTTGTTGCGATTATCTATTCTCCTTTTAATCATTTAAACATTTAAAAATATATTTATATCTTCAATATTTAATTTTTTCATTATTTCACCTGTGTAAAAAGCATCATTAAGAGCCTTATGAAATTTTTTATCAATTTCAATTTCTAATATTTTTATAACATTTCTTAATGACATCATATCTTTTAAATTATGTTTTATTGAATAAATACTTTGAATATCAATATAATTCTTTATCCAATCTATATCTATATTATAAAACTCACAATTATTTTTTAAAACAATAAAATCACTTTTACCCCATGAACAAAATACAATATTATCTTTGATCCATTTTCTAAAATAATTAATACTTTGTTCAAGTGTATGAGCATACTTGTGGTCTAACAAATATTCTAAAAGTATCAATCATATTAAAGTTACTATCAAATTTAATTGCTCCTATTTCAATAATTTCAAATTGAATTTTAGGATTAACATATCCTTTTTCTATTTTATGGGTGACAGTATTTATTTTGCAAGGACAATTAAATTCTAAGTCTAATATAATATAATTCATATACTTCATCCTATCTTTAAAATATAATAATAATATATTATATCCCAAATTAGAGAAAAATATAACATGATGAAAAAGACTTTTCTGTATTAAAATTTCTATTTATACAAAACAATTATCGCTTCTTCTACTCTCTCATTAGAAACTTTCTTATAATACGTACAAGGCAAAATATTTCTACCATTTTCCTTTATAAATTCTCCAACAAAAGGGCAATCTACACATGTTAATTTTCTACTTGCTACATGACAAATTGCAAATGCTTTTAGTACGTCTAGTGCTTCTTGTTTATTCATATTTTATTTTCTCCTTAACTATTTTATATCCTACATTATTTAATTCTCTTTCAATATCTAAAACAGAAAATCCAAATATCATATAATTCATTTTAAACCATTCTTCCTCAGTACATACTTTAACATTCATAAATTCTTTACGTTCATCCCATCCTTTTATTGGATTATAAACATTTTTAATTTCATTTTCTATACTAATAATTAAACATTTACTACCTAGAAAATCTATTTTAATTCCTACATTCCATTCACTATGTTGTTCATGTTTATAAGGCAAAACAGATTCTACATTTTGTCTATTAGTTATAATTACTTCCATTATTTTATTTCTCCTTTGTTCAATATTATAATTCTTCATTTCTCTTACTACATTCTAATTCTGCTTCTTCTGTATTTTTAAACAAATCATTTTCATCCCATAATGTACCAGAATATGATTTACTGTATTTTCTACCTAATAAATATCTGATCTTTGTTTCTTCTTTAGTTATATCTATATCAATTTTAATAACATTATTATAACCAGACATAATTCCTTCTTCATTAGCAGTATTCCATCCTTTTGTTTTATATTCTTTATGTCCACCTTCACCATAGCAATCTGGGCATTCAAATTTTTTATCTTTAATTGCAATTTCACCTATACCATCACATGTTGAGCAAGGAACAAACACTTCTTTGCTATAATGTGAAATTCCTGTAACTTTATCTCCAATATTAAATTTTGTTTTTAATTCCATGATATTTTCCTCCTAATATTTTAAATTTTTTCGTTACATTAACTAATTGTACAATATAAATATTTATAGTATTATATGATTTAATAATATTTAATTGTTTAATTACTTCTTCCTCATCTTTAAGCCAATTAGAAACTCTTGGTTCAACCCAAGTACCATGATTGTATTTATATTGAATTTGATACATATTTACCTCCTAATTATCATAATATCATCAATTTCCTAAAATCCATACCCTCTAAACCCCTATAAATCAACACTTTACAAATCCCAATATTGACACCAAATGTTAGTTTGGAGCAATCTTCCTAATATTTATTTCATACCCTTCAATTTGAACTTCTGTTGCAAATATATCCCAATTTCTACTATATCTTGGTATATTTTGTTTTACTTTTATAATTGCTTCTTCTTTGTTTTCTGCAACTTCTAATTTTGAAGGCATATCACCACTATGCCAATCACCATCATTTAAATAAACTCTAAATAATTTTAACATATATCGTTATATCTCCTCATACTCAATTAAAATTTTAATACTTTCTCCTTGCCCAACAACTCTTGAATAATAATCTAATTTGCCTTTTCCAACCTTCCAATCATGTATATAATCTTCAATAAATACACCTTCATGATGTCTTAAAACTAAATCATCTAGTGTCTCAACTGGTTTACCTGTCATTGGATTAAATTTGCATGAATCCCACATAGTTTTCTCATCATATAAAGTCCATAATGATTTGATTTTAATTTTAGATAAATCTACATAAGATGATAAATCTAATTGATAACCTGCAATAATAGGTATTATTTTTCTCATAATAATTACTCCTTCTTATTAGAAATATTCTTTACACACTTCACCATTCATTCTTTCAATGAATTCTTTTATTTTTAATCTTGCTTCATTTTTATCTTTTGCCATTACATAACCAGTTTTACAACCACCAATCCAAGTTACTGCATTTTTACAATTATATGAAAATGAATATTTTTTATCTTCTATTTCATTTTGCATCATTTGCAACCTCCAATTCTAATATTTCTTCACTATCATTACCAAGCATCTTCATTTCATTCTGCAATCCCTCTAAACCTGCTGAGATAATTTTATGCATCATGAATCCTTCTACTTCACCTTTTGCTTCAAGCACAGTTTTATCCATTTGTTTATTAAAACTCTGTTGAATAAATGGAATATTCTTTTCTATTTCTTGTTTTAAAGAATTAATACCACTAAGAATTATATCTTTCTCTAATTTAGTAGGAGGTTTTTTACTATTTAGCAATGTCTCAGTGTTCTTAGTTAATATTCTAAGAGTTTCACCAATTGCTAACATCTTACTTTCAAATTCTGCCTCAAATTGTTGACGTTTATCAAACTGAATACATGGTTCTATATCTCTTCCATTCAATTTCCTAAGTGTTACTGGAACACCATCACCACAATTTAATGAAGTAATTGCTTCTGCAAATTGAGAATATGACATTTCAATTTCAATATAAGGCAATTTAATTGCACGAAACCAATCTCTATTTAAACTTCTACTTATTTTTGCTGGAGAAATTCTTATGCAAATTGTATTACTATGTTTAATTGAACTTCCAAATAGATTTTGTCCTCTATTAGAATTAACTCTTGAAATATCTAACATTGCAAAACTTTCATGTTCAGTGTCTTTGAAATCGTCCATGATTTATACCTCCGTTTTTATTATTATTTAAAAACTATTCTTGCAACAAACATCATCTGACGTACCAACATAAATTGTATCTTCCCAAACATCGTTAAACTTACTACCTGCATCCACATAAAAAGAATACTTAACATATTTACCATTTATAAATATTTGTTTTTGCAAGTATACTTTTTCTTTTCTTTCTAGTCTATCATATGTTGCTGAAAAATAAAAATCTTTTAACATAATTTAAACCTCCTAAATATTAATCCCATCTTAATTTCTGTCCACATTCACAAACCTTTAAATTTGTATAATGATGATAATACCCATCACCTATACTTTCACTTAATTCTTCATTACAAGAAGGGCATAAAGCAGGATTCCAATTTGTTATTATAGGTTTACTTGGTATTTGTTTTTCTAGTGCTGATATTGCTAAATCAATTGCATCTAAAATATGTTGAGTGTTTATATATTGTGTATAAAATTCTTTTTCTTTAAGCAAGATTGTTTTTGCTTCTAGATCGGTCATATTATTAATTCTCCTTCACAACATATTTATTATAATACTTATTAGCATCTATCCATGCCTGTTCTGGTGATATAGACCATCCACAGCCTTTATTACACCATGTATCTGTATACCAACCAAGAACACACCAAAAATAAGGTTCTTCTGCATTATCACAAGGATGAGGATTCATGATAACTTGTATTTTGTATTCAGTTTTTACTGTCATATTGATTATTCCTCTCTGTTATATGTGATAAGAATAAATTTTAAAAACAAATCAATCTTACCACATATTATTTAATATAATAATTTAATCTTTATGTCTTTCCGAAAATGTTTTCATCCAATTCTTTAATACCTTTCTTGCATTTTCTTCTGATAATTCAGAGAATTCTTCTAGCAAGTATGGAACTGCACCAAACATGTTAGTTACTCCACTTTCTCTAAGTACATCAAGATAAGTTAAATAATCTTTATTGGTGTTTTCTTGATTAAATTCTATATCCATGAATATTTCTCCTTTCTTTAATCCCAAACAAATTCTTCATGTGTTGCAAATCCTTCTTCCCTAAATATTCTATCACTTGGAAAGCACTCCGTAAAGTAGATTTCTATATCATTCTTATTTCTCCCACAATTTTCAATTCCATACTCTCCAAACATACTACTCACACTTCTCTGTCCAGACCTCTCACCTATTACATAAATAAATTTATCACCTTTATTATATTTATATTTTTGTTCTGGTCTACACATCATGTCACAATCACCTGATATATCTTGTTGTAGTGTGATAATATCTACTGGCATAATATTTCTATAATCAAAATGATTCTTGCCTAACTTTTGAATAATAGAAATTAACTCGTCTACATTGCCATTAATTGTTATATAACTTTCCTGATAGCCCATGATAAAGAATTCCTCCTTAAGTTTTAACAGATTCACGGTTTTGGTTATGATAAATAATCAGCAACATCATTTTCCATTAAATCTTCATCAAATTCAAAATCATATTTCTCCTTAATTTCTTTTATAAGTCTTAATTTAAGTTGAAATAAATCTTCTGATAAACTGCCACAGCTATGTGAAGTATGCCTCAATAATACACAAGACTGTTTTAATGCTATTATTTGATTCAACATTTGACACATATCATATTTCTCTTCATACAAATTTTCAATTTCTTCTTCTGTGTATCCCTTTTCTTCTAGGTAGACTTCTGCAACAAATATTCTATAAGGAATCATTCTACCATCAATACTTAACATTTTATTAATGTATTCTCTTTTCATTGTTATTCTCCCTTATCTGTTATATTTTTATGTAATGTCTTCTAGGTTTTATACCTACCTAAAAGACATTTGAATAATTTTATTTCATAAACATTATGTTAAATCACACATTCAATAGTTTCTTCTGACCATAAACTGCCACAATAATTATTGATTCTATCTTCTTCCATACCATACCTATTTATATCTTCATATACATTTTTGATTGTCATAATTTTACCTTCCCAATCGACCATAAATAAATTCTTTGCTAATTCACCTAAATTACTTTTAATTAATACTTTTTTACCATTTGCATATTTCATATTTAATTTCCTCCTTTAAATTATTTACTT
>Ga0209728_1000930_pt1 | contig 20067 bp, 18 predicted proteins | sample RifGroD1_FD_183997 | JGI IMG/M metagenome (GOLD analysis project Ga0209728, IMG submission 183997) | Groundwater microbial communities from Rifle, Colorado, USA - Groundwater D1 (SPAdes) (version 2) | ecosystem: Environmental > Aquatic > Deep subsurface > Groundwater | place: Rifle, Colorado... | reverse complement strand
TACGGGTGTAAGTTTATCAGGGAATATAAACGTTTCTGGTGATAGTTTAATAAGACGTACAGGGAACATCAAATTCTTATTGTCGACAACACTGCTTCCCTCTCAGCAATCAAAATTGGCTATAAACAACAAATTGAAATTATGGATAGAAATTGAAGATTATTTAAGTATTAAACATCCTTATTGTATGGGTGTTTTTATGATTAAAAATGTATCTATAGATTCTTCTTCTGATGGGAAAACAATATCTCTAGACTTAGTAGACAAAATGTATTTACTTGAAAATATACCATTAGAAATGATAACTGTTTTTAATTCTAACACTCCTATTTCAGATGTAATGAAATTAGTTGTTGGTACGTTAGGTGGAGAACAAAGTATGTCTATAGATACATCCCCTTATTACCTTCCACATGATTTAGAATTTTCTCCAGATCAAACTGTTTTAGATGTTGTGCAGAAAGTTAAAGAATTATATCTTTCATGGTCTTGTTTTTATGATATTAATGGAAGATTCGTTTTTAGAAAAACACCTAATACTTTAAATGATAATATTGCTTGGGATTTTTTGGATAAAGCAGATTTTAGAATTAACAGTCAAGTTTCTACAGATTACTCGAACATAAAGAATTATATAAAAGTAATAGGAAGAACTAACAATGATGGAACAATTGCATCTGCTATTGTAGAAAATAATAATATAGATTCTCCATTTTCAATTGCTAAGATTGGTAAGAAGGCATTAGTTATTAAGGATGATAATTATTTTACCAATGAGCAATGTTTGATTAATGGGCAATATCAATTATTTAAACACAGTAATTTTAATGAACAAGTTAGTGTTTCAACTGTGCCAATATATTTCTTAGATGTTGAAAAGAATATAAATTTCAATTCGACCGAAGATGGATTGGAGGGTATTTATTGTGTAAACAGCATTGGAATAGATTTAAAATTTGATGCACAGATGTCTATAAATGGATTTAAGGTATATCAGTAGAAATATTTATGGTAGTGATAATAAAACTCCTGAAGATCTTCAGGAGTTTTATTATTTAAAAACAGGAAATAAATTTTATATAGAAATGGAGGTTATTTAATTGTCTAGTCTTACTACGTTTACACAAGCAAACGGTTATATTCCTGACATTTTTGAAATTTTAGTAGATCTTCCGCCTTCTCAAAAAATCAATGCTGCTAGATTTCAAACTCTTAAATTACAAGCATCATTATCGGAAGCCGAGCAAATCGAACTCAATAATTTAACAATTGCATTACAAAGTTATATTATTGATCCAGATAAATGGAATAAATTTGCACAAGCATTATCTTCAATGGAAGGTTTACTTTTAAATTTTATTAATTTATCTGACCAAGGAATTTGGTCTAATTTAACTACATATAAGCAATTTCAAATTGTAACACTTAATGGTCAATCTTTTATGTCAAAGCAAAATACGAATTTAAATCATTCTCCTATTGGTGGGGAGTTAGATACTTGGTGGACACTAATTGCAAAAAAAGGAGTAAGTTTAAGGCCACTTTCTGCATGGAATGGTATAACGGCTTATGTTAATAATCAAGATTTTATAGATATTGTATATTCAAATGGAAGTGCCTTTTATTGTATTCAAAGTAATACAAATCAACAACCATCTCAAGCATATCCTCCGACGGATACAGCATATTGGGGAATATTATCCGTTAAGGGAGTATCTGGAGAACAGGGGATTCCAGGTTCCCCAGGAATCGGACTTAGTTTTATTGGAACGTATAGTGCAATTACAACATATAACACGAATAATGCGGTTTATTATAGTGGAAGTTTATATGCATGTCTTCAAGATGGGGTCACAGGTTTTCTTCCAACTAATACAACATATTGGTCTCTTGTTGTAGCTCAAGGAGCGAGTGTATTAGTAACAACATTAAGAAACACAATTACAGTAAGTACAAATATAAGTAATGTTCAATTTTTAGGGGGAACAATCACAGCATTTAATAAAAATATTGATTCATTATTTGTATATGTAAACTCTACCTATTTAGAATTAAATCAAGATTATACAATTGATGCAAATGGTATATCTATAAATAAAAGTAGCGGAAGTTGGGATGGAACTACTGAAATTCCTATTACTTTTAATTTTGTTGTAATTAAAAACTTGATTCAAAGTATTACTTGGACAGATGGTAGTTTAATCCAAGAAAATACAATACATGCAAGTTCTTTGGCTCAAGATGCTAAACCATATGTTTCTAATATTGCTCCTTCAGGTATTTCAATCGGTCAAATTTGGATTGATACCAGTAGTTAAAGTCACTATATAATAAATAATTTAATATTAATAGTTTTGACAAGCAGACAGGATGTACACCTGACTTCTCTATTGAACACTCATAGAGAATTTTCTGCTTGTTTCTTTTTATATGTGGATTTTTAAGTTTTGGTTGAGTGAGTGTAATAATTAGGAGTGTGATTGATTTGTTGTTAACAAAGACAATAATTCAAAAATGGAATAACAAAACAAAGAAACATTATATTGATTTAGGATATATCTTTACATTTGCAGGTGATGAATTTTGGGTTAAAGTAGAAGATTTAACTAAAGGAAGTCATATAGAAATTGAGATATTATGTGATTATTGTTTAGAAATAGGAATTAATACTATTATTCCCAAAACATATAAAACATATTTAAGAGACAATATTAATGCTATAATACATAAGGACTGTTGTTACGAATGTAAAACTAAAAAATATAAGGAAAGCAATGTATTAATACATGGTGTAGAACATCCTAATTTATTAAAAGAATATACAGATAGAATTAGTAAAACAAATATGTTAAAGTATGGTAAAAAATCTACGTTAAGTGTTTCAGAATTTATATTAAAAGCAAATAAAACCAAATTAGATAAATATGGTACTGTAAATCCTTTGCAAAATGATTTTATAAAAGAAAAAATGAAAAATACAAATTTAAAAAGATATGGGAAAGATATATATAGCAAAACAGACGAACATAAAGAGAAGGTAATAAAAACAAACAATAAAAAGTATGGTTGTGACTGGGGACTTCAAAATAAAGAAATCAGAGAAAAAATTAAAAACGCTCATTTAGAAAATCGTAATTGTGAACATCCTATGCAAGATATAAATGTAAAGAATAAAAGAAAAGAAACAAATATGCTAAGATATGGAAAAGAATTTTATGCTCAAACAGATGAATTTAAAGAACGAGTAATTATTACTAATAATATCAAATATGGATGCGATAATCCAATGCAAAATTATGAAATAAAAAATAAATCTTTAAAGACAATGTATCTGAATGGTACACAAAAATGTTCTAATCAACAAAGATATATTTATCAATTGATTGGTGGTGAATTAAATTATCCTGTTGGTAGTTGTAATTTAGATATTGCTTTATTAATAAATAAAATTTATATAGAGTATGACGGAGGTGGACATGAACTTAGTATCTCGTTAGGAAGTGAAACAAGAAAAAACTTTGAAAAAAGAAATAAAAAAAGATATTATTTCTTAAAATCAGAAAATTGGTCAATGATAAAAATAGTATCAAAAAGAGATTACCTACCATTTGATGTCAAAATACATGAAATAATATCTTATGCAAAAGAATATTTAAATACTGGACATTCATGGATAAATTTTGATATTGATAATTCATTAGTTAAAACTTCTCAATTTGAGGAGTTTTTTGATTTTGGAGAATTGAGAAAAATTACAAAAGAAGATATTAAGGAAGTGATATAAATTGCCTTTAATGAAATATTGGAATGGAACAACTTGGATACCATTAGATTCAGCCAAGATCAATGATGGTACACTAAAATTCACCCCATCAGATATTGCAAATTACAACATTGAATCTACAGGACATGGTATCATATCAGGTCTAACCACAATAGCTCAATCCACTCCTGATATGACAGTAAATGTTGCAACAGGAACAGTTCATATGGCAAATGGAGTAAGATATGTTCCAACTGCAAGTCCAACTTTAGCAATAACTGTATCGGATGTTACTAATCCTAGAACTGATATAGTTTACGTTAGCAACACAGGAGTAATAAGCTATCTTGCAAGTGCATTAGGTACAGCAGCAGTAGCAGGTAGTGAAACATATACAATTACAACAAATGCAGTTGCTGCTGATACGGTTACAATTAATGGCATAATATTTACAGCAATAGCATCAGGAGCAACAGGTAATCAATTTAATGTAGGAACGGATACAACTATAACTGCAACAAATTTAACTACTACATTAAATGCTAACGCAACAATTAATGCTTTGTATACTGCTACTTCTTCTACAAATGTAATTACGCTTACTGAAAAAGTCGCTGGTGGAGGAAATACCCCAACTGTTGCAACTTATACTGGAACTGTTGTAATTACAAATGGTACGATAGTAACAAGTGCGGTAGCGATATATCCTTCTCCTCCGACAATACCATCAGGAGGATTTTTATTAGCTCAAATTGCAGTAGGAGCAGGGGTTACTTCGATTATTACTGCAAATATTACAGATAAGCGAAAAATAAAAAACACAACAGATACTAATAAGAATGAAATCTCTGTTCTCTTGGAAAATTATAACACATATTCAAGCAATATCGACAGTAATGGTATTTTTACGATAGTAGATTACAAGAGAAGCGATGCTACATTATATCTTAATTCGACATTAAGTGGGGGAACTTCACCAAACTATGTGACTGATACATGGACTTTTTATGAAGTTGATGGAACTACGGTTAGTAGCACTTTAGTTTGGACATTGGGTTATGATTCTAATGGGAATTTAATTAGTAGAACTCATTCTTAAAGGTGGTGATAAATAATTTATGACAAGAAAGAAAACTCAAGAAGAGTTTGAGGAAGAACTAAAAATAATTGGAAATGATGAATTTGAAGTTCTTGGACAGTATACTAAAGCAAAAAGTAATATATTGGTTCGTCATAAGATATGTGGACATGAATGGAATCCTTTAGCAGGTAATATATTAAAACTTCATTCATGTCCTAATTGTAGTAAAACAGGCAGACCAAATAAGAGAAGAAAAACACAAGAACAATTTGAAGAATTATTGTTTAATAGACTAGGAGGAAATTATAAACTTTTAGGAGAATATCTAAATAATAGTACAACAATAAAATTAATTCATTTAGATTGTGGAACAGAGTTTCCAATATATCCAAGTAGTATTTTAACAGATAATGCAAGTGATTGTCCTTGTCCAAAATGTATTAAATTAAAACAAAGGAAATTATTTGCAAGAACAACTGAACAATTTTCAGATTTAATCTTTAATTTAATAGAAGAAGAGTATACAGTATTAGGTGAGTATGTAAATAATAGAACGCCAATTATGATTAGACATGAAGAATGTAAACAAGAGTATGATGTGGTTCCTCAAGATTTTATAGATGGAAAGAGATGTCCAGTTTGTAATCCTAGATATGTAAAAACACATAAGATGTTTATGTTTATTTTAGAAAAATCTAAAGATGACTATGATGATTATGAAATTTTATCGGAGTATATCAACTCATCTACGCCCATGAATATTAGACATAAATGTGGTTACGAATATCAAACAAACCCAGATACTTTACTTCGCTGTGGATGTGTAAACTGTGCAGGATTATTAAAAAAAACAACTGAGCAGTTCAAGGAAGAGGTATTCACTCTTGTTGGAAATGAATATGAGGTTATAGGAGAATATGTCAATGCAAAAACTAAGGTATTAATGAAACATAAAGAATGCGGAGAAACATTCCCTGCATTGAGATGGCATTTTCTTTCTGGGGTTAGGTGTCCTATATGCAGAGAATCAAAAGGAGAGCATAAAATACATAAATATCTTCAAAAATATTTTTATAATTATAAACGACAATTTAAAATTCCAGAATGTAAAAATATCAATCCATTACCTTTTGATTTTGCCATATTTGATAATTATGATAATCTTCTATGTTTAATAGAGTATGATGGAAGATTTCATTATGAAGCAGTAGAATTCTTTGGTGGTGATGAAGCGTTAGAAAAAACACAGGCGAGAGATAAAATTAAAACAGATTACTGCCAATTAAACAATATTCCTTTATTGAGAATCCCATATTGGGATTTTTTTGTTTGTGAAGATATTTTAGACAAAGAAATCCCCAAATATTTAAATCAATCACAAATTGTTAGTAATGAGGTGATTAACCAATGATAAATATAGAAAACGTATTAAGAGATCATGGAGTTGGAGTAGGAATTAGCAAGCAAAAATATCTTGACATGGAAAAATTAGCTGCTAATGGTGCTGCCCTTGCTGCAATTTCAGGGAGAACTTCAGGAATGTCAGCAGGATTCTTTGACCTATTTAATGGAATTACAACTTACTCAGCAGGATTAATGGATACACGTAAAACTACAGCAAATCAAGCACTAATATCAGGTACTACAATTCTAACTGATAAAGTTGTTGATGCTACAGGTGGAGATTCAGTTAATGGATTTATTGTTGGAAGTGAATTAACGATTCAAGATGATGTAAATAAAGAATATATCACTGTGACTGCAGGTGGAATTAGTACAGAAAGTGTTACTTATGATCTAAGTACACCTACCACTGTTGTTGCTTCTGCTTATACTACGAGCAAAGATGCAAGACCACAGATTTTGAGCAATGGGTGGATAGTTAGTTTAGTTAAGGCTGAATCAGCCTATGGTGCTAGATTATATATATCAAAGGATAACGGAGCTACAACTAGTCAGCTATGTTGGATTGCTGAAAATGGAAATGGAACTGGAAACTATTCTATTGTTAGTTATGGTACTAAGGTGACAGTTTTAGCTGTAGGAAATTATTCTGCATCCAATTACTCATATACTTTTGATGCCACGACTGTCTCTAATATTGATATAAGTAGTTCGATCGTTAAAATAGTAGATTCAGCACAAACATCTTTTGGTTCAGGTTGTTCTCTCGCAATAAACTCCACAGGAACAGAACTCCATGCAACATGGTCTTCAAAAAATTCCACATATCCCAATTCCTTCAACATTCGTTATGCGAAAGGAACTATATCTGCTGTAGATGGTAGTGTTAATTGGGGTAGTGTTGTTCAGGTGACAGGTTGGAATACTTCTGGAACAGTAGGTGCAATAGAACCATGTATAAATATAGTTAATGATTTTCCTTATATTTATCATGTATTTGATCAAGGTGCTAGTTATAAAGCAATTGTTTTACAAAAATATAATGGATCTTCATTTCAACAAATACAAATTTACAATGGTACGTCTTACGCCCAATCCTCACCAGACGCAATAACCGATCAAAACGGGATTTTATGGGTCGTTTGGAGGAATATTGTTACAGCACAGGAAATTGATATTTCCAAATCACTAGACGGTGGGATAACATGGAGTGCAAAAGTTGCTGTAAACATACCTGAATCTGGAATGGATGATACTGTTCCATCAATTACGTCAAATAAAGACGGCAAGGTATTTGTAATATGGAAAGGTGTTAATGGTGGTGCTTATAAATTATTAACAAATTCTTGGAATGGTACATCTTGGGCAGGAGAAACGGTATTATTAAATGATTCATCTGTAAATAATCCATCCACGTGTTCCAATTATCAAGATTTTACAGATCCGATATGTATTTATTATTTAAACGGCTCCTCAGTAAAGTTCCGTGGCATATTCACCCAAACAACTCAAACCCCTCACCTCGAAGTAACACCTTTGCAAAATAACTATAAAACTAATGTTTGGTGCTATCGTAGTCTAGGTAATGTTGATACTGTAAATGGAAGATTGGGATTTTCAGAAGGATTTGATACTGGGGGAGGAGTTTATGCTCCACTTTTGTCAGAAGATATCAGATATACCATAACTCCTTCTTCACCTGTAAGTCAGGTTGTTTCGTGGACAGATTATGATTTAGACGGAAATTTTAGTATTGACACAAAAATAAGTCTTGTAAATACAAGTAGTCCAGAATCTTTTGGAACAACTACTAAGAAAACTACTCTTGTTTCAGCAGGAATTAATGAAGATCAAAATGTTTATGTTGCTCCAATCAATAGTAGGATTACTAAGAGATTAACAATTAGCAGAGCAAATACCAGTGTGACGAATAAGTATGTGATTAAAATATTAGGAGCATTAGGTTAAGAAAGGGGCCATAAATAATATGCAAATTTTAGATACAGAATCAAATACCTATGTAGATGTAAATACATTATCAATACCTCAAACATTACCAGAGTATAAAGTTTGGAAAATAGAAAAAATTTATCAACAATGTTTAGTAGATGTTGAGACAGGATTTACGTCAGAATCAACAGGGTACTCATTTCCATTAAATAAAGATTACATGGATAATTTTACTCAAGCCGGATTAGCATTTGTGTTAGACCTTGATCTAGAAGGTGTGCCATTTAATACGACTAATTATGGATTAAAAGTATTAAATAGAGAACAATTTAAAGCAATTTTTAAAGAAGGTAAGACACATAAGGAAAATTTGTTGATGAGATATTTTGTATTAAAAGCGCAGATTGAAGATTCAACATGTGATACTATTGCAAAAGCTGAATTGATTAATTGGGGTTAAATAATTTTGAAGTTAATTTTAGATGATTATTTAGTTAACTGTATGAAGACATTTATATGTCCTTGTACAGCAGAATGCAACATGTGCGGTTTTAATTCAGAACTTGATATTATATGTTGCATGGAGGATATGAATTATTTTAAACAAAAAGATATAGAAGAAGTTCAAGAACCAAATATAATTGTAGACAAGGCCAATGCTGAAGCAGTAAAAATGTTTAGAAAATGGTATTGGGATAATGATACAGTACCAGTATCAGGTGGTTATCCAGTATTAGCAATTAGAGATGCTTTAAGGATTAATGATGGTAATTTTATTAAAACTAGAAGATATTTAATGGATAATCGAATGTGGTAGTTTTGATTTAATTCCAAGAAAATACGGAATTCATATTAAAGGAGTAGAAACATAATGGAAAAGAAATTAATATCTATTCAAGAATTAAATGATAAAACAATATTGCCGTATAGAGTAAAAGGATCTAATAAGTCAGGCGTAGAATGTCTTATTTGTAAAAATGAAATGATTTATCCAGATAATTCTGTGTTTTTAAGTAATCCTCCTCAAAAAAGGATTAAGTGTATGAATTGTGGTTATTTTGACAATGTGTTGGCTTAGTAGATATTATTTATTTTTGTATTTAACTCAATATTACTACGACATGTGAGAGATAATTTATTTTATCTCTCTTTTTATTGTCTGGAGGTGAAATATGGTTAAAAGATATTTATGGAATCTTCTTATTTCAATTGATCAATTATTTAACACTATTTTAGGGGGATGTCCAGACGAGACAATGAGTTCTCGTATGGGCAAACATTTGGTTAAGAAAGATAGTTGGTTAAGTTGTTTTATCTGTAAATTACTAAATAAAATTGATCAAAATCATTGTATCGAAAGTATAGAGGAAGACGAAGGAGAATCTTTGTAAAGTTAAATAAAATTTCCACTAATAACAAAATAGACAGGGAAGCTGTTTTAACAACTTCCAGTCAAACCGTAGTATACAGCACATCCTACAAAAGTGCTTCAATTATCATTACGTTTGGGAGTTAGGGTATCAGGGGGTAAATAATAATAAATATAATTATTCTCATACCCACTAATATCAACAATGAGAAACGTATAGCACGATCATGTAAAGAAGAAATAAATATCAAATGATGAGAAAATAATGATGAGAAAATAAGAAGCTGATTTGGTGGTTTTCTTATTTTATTTATTTTTAAAGGAAGGCGAAGTAAAATGGTTCAAAGCAAAGGTACAATAAATTTTGGACATGGTGAAAAATCAGATGGAACATTTGATCCTGGAAGTGTAGGTCAAACAGGACTTAAAGAATCAGATGTTGTAAAAGCAGTTGGAACAATAGTAGTTTCTGAATTGAAAAGATTGGGTCATGATATTAATTTTATTCAAAGTGGAGACTTATGGGCAGTTGTTGACTCATCTAATAATTTTAAATCTGAATGGTTCGTGAGTATTCATAATAATAGCTACACTGATAAATCTGCACATGGAATAGAAACGCACATATCTGCTTTAGGTTCAAACGCAGAGAAGTTGGCGAGAGCAATTCAATCTAATTTAATCAATGACATAAAATTAACGGATAGGGGAATCAAGGTTAGTGGTCTGTATGTAAATAAATACACTAATTGTCCTAGTTGTTTAGTGGAATTGCCTTTTATTAGTAATTCTACAGAAGAGGCATTATTAGCAAATCCAGATTTTCAAAGAAAATGTGCTATTTCTATAGTTAAAGGGATTCAACAGTATTTGGGGTTGGAATATGTAAAAGAACAATCAAATCAAAAAACTCCAATTCTTGGTGCAGAATCAATCACAGTTGAACAATGCAATCAATTTATTCGCAAAGTCAATCCTAACGCAATTAATATTGCTCAATATTATAAAAAATATGGTGAGTTACTTGGAATTAAATGGGGATATGCTTTTTCACAAATGGTTAAGGAAACAAATTATTTACGTTTTGGAGGTGATGTCGTATTAGCCAAAAATAATTATTGTGGTTTAGGAACAATTGGAGGGGGAGTAAAAGGAGTATATTTTGATTCACCAGAATTAGGAGTTTTGGCTCATATGGAACATTTATATGCTTATTGCTGTAAGGATTCATTGCCATCTAATTTACCAAAAATTGATCCTAGATTTGATTTAGTTACTAGAGGAATTGCTCCGAATTGGGAAGATTTGAATGGTAGATGGGCAGTTCCAGGTATAGGATATGGAGAGGATATTTGTAAAATCTATAATCAGATTTGTAAAGAAACTGTAAAAGATGTTCAACCAGTCCCAATTATAGTTACTCCTGTTGTTCCCCCTAGTATACCATCGCCTTCATTAATTTTTACTTATCCTAATAATGCTAAAATAATTAATGATGATTTGTATATTAGAGATATAAATGGAGTCCAAATACCTAATAGATATGTTAGCAAGGGCGACAATATTACTGTGTTAGAGATTGTATATGATAAGCAACTTGTTTTATTAGAGTATCCTACGAGTAGCGGAGTTAAAACTGGTTATGTTAAAAATATTGTAAATTGTTTTTCTTATTATTATCAAGGAGCGTTTAAAAATGGTTCAACTCCTGAATCCACATATAATGATAATAATATTGCTTTCGGGAATCTAGATCCATACGAACAAGCGACTCCACTTTATCGTAAAAATGGATTTTTAAAAATCATGTATAATACATCTAAAGGCCAAAAGACAGGATTTACCCATTGGAGTGGTGGGTTCGATAAGTTTTGATAAGTTTTAAGTAATAAAATAAGGAAATTAAATGCCAGTTAGAGGTGTAATTTTATTTTACACCTCTTTTAATCTACAATTCTCTTATTAAGTTAATCTATGTAGGACAGCCAGATTATTGCCCGATCTGGACTGTCATATCTGGGAGTAATGTTCGTAGCACTACAACCATTGATGTATTATAACACACAAAATAAAGGAGGGCAAGTATTAATTATGAAATATCAAATGGAAGAGGTGTTAAATGTGGCAATCGAAGATGAAGTTAAGGACGCATTAGACAAATTAGATTCACATAAGCAAATTTTAGATACACATGATCATAAAATTAATGTTCATGATGACAAGATTCAAACTCTTGAAACAAATACTAGTGTTTTAAAAGAAAAGATGACTAATTTAGAAGGAATTGTCACAAGATTTGAAGCCAATTCATATCAGACACAAAACAATATGATGCAGCTTTTAAGCCAAGTAATAGTCAACACTTCTAATACCTCTGTTGAGATTGTGAAGAATGCGACAAAAAACGATACGGAAATAAAAAAAATAACTTTAGATGGCAAATTTAAATTAGGATTAAAGATATTAGCAGTAATCTCAACCATTGCCCTTGCTTATATTGGTGGAAAATATGGTATTAGCATTAAATAAAAATAAATAAAATTTAAGGAGAATGATTATTAATGGATATACAAGTTTTATATTTAGGAATTGGTCTTTTATCGCTCGTAGTTATCAACATCGTGCTAGGTTTTGTTTCCTCGATATTCCAACAAAAATTTGATAAGATAAAGCTTTTTCAGGGAGTTGTAAAAGGAATTATAGTGACTAGTTGTTTTTTGGGTGTTATTTATGTTGGCAAATTAACACCTGAGATAATCGTTATTAACGTAAATGGTATTGATGTCGATTTAGCTACAGCTACTCACATGCTTATGCTTTCTGGTTATCTTTTTTATTCTAAACAAGTTTTAGTTAAATTATCTAGTTTTGTCAGAGGGGAGTATAAAATTGATGAGAATGTAGGAACAATAGATCAAAAATCATTAATTAACAGCCCTGTAATCAACTTAAAAAGTGAGAGCGGCACAATTACTCAAACAGATAATTCTGAGGGAAAATAGAGTGCTTTCTGTGCGAATCATAATATTGTGTGCCTGAAAAAGTGTTGTTAGAGTAAGGTTTCAGGATTGTGAAAATATTAGTTTTTAGATTAAAATTCACATTCACACTCAAGGATAAGGGCAGGTATAAAAATATTGATTCATTTTGTAGCAGTAGTATTTTCTATTGTAGTCTATTCTGTTTTCATTATGTGGATTTCAATTCAAGAACATAAGACATAAATAAATTCCATTATGTACCATTTAAAATTCCAGATTCATTGGGTTTTCACACCCAATTTATTAGGTTAAATTATATTTAATCTAATTGGGTGTGAACCTGCACCCTCTATTCCGTTTGTAAAAACATTCGGAAATACTTTTTTGATAATTTGATATGCACCATTTAAATCAGCATTAATCAATTTGCCTGTATTAGATTTAAATAAACCTCTTTTAATTCTTCTCCCTTTGTTGTAATTCTCTTTAATAGGCAATTCGCTATCAAGAAAACTCGTTCCGCTAGTATAAGATTCCTCCGTACAAATAACCTTAATCCCTTTATTTTCTGCCTTATATTTCAATTTGTCAATGAATAAAGCATGAGGTATTTGCACGAAATTTTGATTAACTTTTTTAATCATTTTACTTTCTTGCTTCCAATTGTCATTTTTACCTATAACAATAGTATCAATTTCGTAAAATACGCACCAATCAATAATTATCTTACTTGCATTATGAAGAAAGTTGCTAATTTTATTGTTCCGTTTATCAGTTAATTTTTGAAGCTTATTGCTCCAATCCATTTTATGTCTTACCTTTAAGTCTGCTTGAAGTTCTGCTTTCTTTTTATTGTAATATTGATTAAAAGATTTAACAATTCTGCCATTAATAATAATTGGAGTTGTACCAATATTATTTGAGATAGTTGCAAAATTATCAATTCCAATATCAATTCCTACAATGTTTTTAGATTCAATGGTTATCTCAGGCGCATTAATTTGATAAACTATTTCCATAGTATAATATCCAGACTTTGGAACAAATCTAACTTGCATTAGTTTCCCTTTTACTTTAGTAGGAATTCTAAACTTTCTAAATGGTTTCCATGAAAATGTTAAATAACCATCTTTGATTTTACATTGGATGTTTTTAAGCATCAAGATATTTCGTCCATTCTGTACATTTTTATATTTAGGTATTCGAGGTCTGCCAAAATATTTTTCAGGATGTTTACCCCAATCTTTAATTGCTACAAAGAAAGATTTCCAGTTTTTATCAAGTAACTGCAAAGTTTTCTGTGCTGCTTGAGAACCTAAAATAGAATAGCACTCTTGTTTCTGCATTATCTTATCAAGATCATTACTACTAATGTAATTATGGTTACTTATGAATTCTTGACGGATAATGTAGTTAGCACAATTATAAACATTTTTAGACTTAAAACATAAATCATCAACTATTTTCCACATTGGATCAGTTTTTTTAATTCGGTGTTGCTCTACTCTGTTTACTATCATTGTTTTTCACCTCCCCTACATCATTATTATAAAGATTAAAACTGGATAAGTCAACAAGAAATAATTATTTTACATGTATGTCTAAATTTAAAAATAAATAAAATAAATAAAAAGGAATGATTATTAATGACAGAACAAAAAATTCCAGTGGTAACAATTCACTCTCAGGCTATGGCTGGCTATTTAATGATTCGTAAATTTATACTAATTGACAAAAGAACTGATTTAAAGAATTCAAACAAAAATGTATTTATATTCAAGGAATCACAAGAAATAAGAAATGCAATGCAAAAATATTCAAATGACAAAGATGCAATAAATAGAATCATATTCAATTCAAATATTTAGATCAAGAGGAGGAATTCAAATATTATGTGCAAAGAACAAGAAAAAGAATATATTAGTGATATTATTAAAAATGAGGATATTGATAACTGGAATTCAAAAACAATTGTATTCATAGAAGGGCCAACAGGCAGAGGCAAGACACATTTTATTAAGCATACTTTATCAGAACATAATAGTAAAAAGAAAATATTATTGTTGGTTAATAGAACACTAATTAAAAATCAATCTGAGAAAGAATTATTAAGGATAGATATAGATAATATTACAATAACTACTTATCAAAATATATCTAAACTAGCATTAACCAGTAACACAATGGATTTTGAAGGTTATAATTACATAATCTGTGATGAAGCACATCATTTTTGTGAAGAAAGTGAATTTATTCATGAAACAGATGTCTCGTTTAATTGGGTAATCAGACAAAGTGGAATTAAGATTTTTATGACAGCAACAGCATATTTTATTAAGAATTACTTAATAGATGAATTAAAGTTGGAAATAAACCATTATCATATAAAGAATGAATACGACTTTATAGAAAAGTTTTATTTCTACGAAAACGATGATGTGGTTAAAAAGCTATTATTCGATTTACCTCCTGATGAAAAAGCAATATATTTTACAAATGCAACCAAAGCATATGAGATGAGTAAATTACTTAAATCATGTGTATTTTATTGCTCAAAAAACAATTATGATTATTCTCAATATGTTAATTCTGAAACAATAGATTATATTTCAGAGAATGAAAGATTTGAAGAACAAGTTTTATGTACGACTAAAGTTATGGACTGTGGGGTTAACATTAAAGATGAATCTATCAAACACATGATTGTAGATATTGCTGATTTATCTAGTATAATCCAATGTATTGGACGCAAAAGGATTAAAGGTAGTGAGAAAATAATAATATATATTAAGGATAAAAAGGGAAATGCGATCTCAAGGAAACTAGAAAATATCAAAGAAAAATTAAGTTATGCAAATGTTTTACGTGAAGAGGGAGATATTGCTTTAATACAGCAATTCGCTCATAAAAATACTTATGGTAATTTAATTTATGATGTAATAAATACGGAAGAATTAAGAATGGAAAAGAAAATCAATGAATTAATGTATTATACATACAATAGAAATTTAGAAGTTTATGGCGAAATATTATTAGATAAAGAGGATGGATTCAAAAACAAATTATTTGAAAGGATGGGTATAGAAGATATGGCTTATACTTATCTAGAGGCAGAGTTAGATGCTTTAAAATTAGAAGATATATTAGATAAATTAGTTGGTGTTAAGATGTTTAAAGATGAACAGAAAGAATTTAAAGAGGTATTATTAAAACAATTACTTAATGCACCTAAAGCTAATCATGGGTCTATAGGGCTAAAAACAATTAATGCCTTATTTGATGAAAATAAATTAAATTTTATAATGAATAGCAAAAAAGAAACAGTAGGAAAATTAAAAGATAAAAGATACTGGGTAATTTCTAAATTATAATATATTTTTCGCCAGAATTACTAAATCTTACTTATAATATGATTTGGTAAAAATGGCGAAAAATTATAAATTATTATTTCATATTATTTATTCGGAATAAAGTTGGCACAACTTTATGAACGACAGCCTCCTGCAAGGACTAATATTAATTATCTTATGACATGTCAAAGGAACGACGAGGGTATGCGGTAACTTTTGTGCCAAAAGATTACCTTACCAAATTTCGCTATTCGCTCAATTTGGGATTTATTATTTGCTTTAATGATTATTATCTAATGTGTGGAAGCAAGCTAAAAAATAAACAAATAAAATCCAATAAAAGTATGTTTTTAATGGATTATTATTGAATTTTAGATTTTGAAAGTGGCCTGTAGCAAGTGTTGTAGAGGTGGGAATTGTTGGGATTTGGATATTTGGGTAATAAATTAAATATTTTTTATTTTTAAGAGCTGTTGAGGCTCTTTTTTGTTTGGATTGGGTTTTGGTGAAATTTAATAGTTTCATGGTTTCTTATTGATGTTCGAAAATTAATAAGTGTAATTATAGACTTTATATTTTGCCGATATAAGGTCTATTCCCATTTGTTTCTTGTGGCAAAAAGAAAGGATAGGTGTATTTATTATGGGATTGATAACAAAAGAGGTTGAGGTTGGGCTAAATTCAAATAATATAAAGTGGTATGAAGAAAGAGGATATAAGATACCAAGATACCTTAACAAAAATAATGGTATGTTAGTTAAAAAGGGAACGAAGATAGTAGTAAAAACGAAAGATTTACAAAATAAATCTAGAGTATTTGTTAATATTGAATGTGATGGGTGTGGTAAATTATTAGAAGATATAAGATGGTCTGATTATACTTCACAGGTTAGAACAGATGGAAAATATTATTGTTTAAGGTGTGCAAACGCTGGAGATAAACAATGGATTTCTTTCTATAACTGGTGCTATATTAATTTAGATAAAGAGTTAGCAAATGTCATTATATTGCGTTGGAATAAAGAATTAAATATTGATAAAGATGGCAACCAATTAACTCCTCACGATGTTAGTTATGCTTCACAAGGTATAGATAGGAAAGGATATTGGTTTAATTGTTTAGATAACTTTGAACACAAACCAGAACAAAAACATATAAGTTCTTTTACAGGAGGACAAAGAGGTAGTCTTGATTGTGATATGTGTAACACCATTTTTGTTACTCATCATCACTTAGTACACTTCTTTGTTAATAAAGAGGATGCACATAAATATTCTTTTGGATCAGGTAAGTATGTATTAGTTAAATGTCCAGACTGTGGTTATGAAAAAAGAATTAAAATTTCCAATTTGGTAAATCACGGGTTTGGTTGTAATCGTTGTGGAGATGGCGTGAGCTTCTCAGAAAAGGTTACGATAAATGTTTTAGAACAATTACACGAAACATTTATAATTCAATTATCTAAAACTACTTTTAAATGGTGTAAAGATTATAGATATGATTTATATATAAATAAAATAAATGGGATTTGCGAGGTTATGGGCAACCAACACTACGAAGAAACATATGGTAAATGGGGGACATTGCAAGAGATACAAGAAAATGATAGGGACAAAGAAAATTTAGCTAAAGAAAATAATATTACTAATTACATAATTATAGACTGTAGGAGAAGTGAATTAGAGTGGATCAAAAATAACATAATGAATCGTGATATAACTCGTCCAGATCAACCTTGTCTTGCTGAATTATTAAATTTTAAGGAAAATGATATTGACTGGTTAAAAGTCTATGAAGCAGGGTGCAGAAACTTAGTTAAGACAGCATGTATTTTATGGAATGAAGGACTTAAAAGCACAGTCAGGATAGGGAATAATTTAAATTTAAGTAGTGGAGCAATAAGAAATTATCTCAAAAAAGGAACTGAATTAGGATGGTGTTCTTATAATCCAAAAGAAGAGATATGTGAGAAAGTAATATGCTTGACAACTGGTGAAATATTTAACTCCATACATGAAGCTTCATTGAATGGTAGAGAATCAATTAGACCAAATATTTCTGCTTGTTGTAAAGGAAAACATAAATCAGCAGGCAAGTCAATAACTGGCGAGCCGTTGGTTTGGATGTACTATGATGAATACCTTTTAAAAACAGAGGATGAAATTAAAAATATTTTAAGCAATGCTCAAATAGAAAATTATAATCACTATAAGAAAAAGGTGATTTGTTTAACAACAAATGAGATTTTTGAGAGTATGTTGGACGCATCAGTAAAATATAATATATCTGCAACTGGTATATCTCAATGTTGTAGTGATATTCAGAAATCAGCAGGTAAACATCCACAAACAGGAGAAAAGATGGTTTGGAAAATATTTGATAAATAATATTATAGAGAGTAACCATAAAATTAATTGTGGTTACTCTCTATTTTTTACGTTTTACTCTCTGCCAATTTCCTCTAAACTCTTACCATCAATAACATACTCTGAAAAGACTTTGTTGATCCACGTAGCACTCTTGCTAGTTGAAATCATCTTATTTCCCTCTCGCATAATTTTTCTAAAGATTGGATTTTCTTTTGCTAAAAACTTCCCCTTGAATCCCTTATATTCAATATCGTCATTAAACTTAGAAAGTATACTTAATATCTCTTCTTTGCTTTTTTCTTGTAATAATTTAGAGATGTAAAAATATCCACCCCATGCCAAAGCTTCCATTGTTAGACTATTTACTCGAAGTAATTTTCTCTCCTCTAAATCTCTACTTGCCATAAATTTAGGGAATGTTTGAATTAGTGAATCTACAAAGGTTATGAGATGTTTGCTCATTTCTTCAATCTCGGATTTGGTCTGTGGCGAGTAATTTTCCTTTATATTTTTTGATAAAACTCCAAAACTAATTATTGAATTTGAATTGCCCTTAATCGAAGTAGAAATTACCTCTACCTTATCCTTCATATCACTGAATTTAATTATCTCTTTGCACAGTTTATTTGTATAGTCTTCTACGTTTAAGAACTCCCCTCTACTTTTGCTAATTTTCAACCCTTTTAGGCAATATTCGCTAAAAAGTGACTTTGCGTCATCATCATTAAGCGTCTCAATTACAACGCTTATATAATAATCAGCAGGATTAGGAACAGACTCAGGATTGCGTTTATAAGCCTTCGCCCAACGAGAAAACGCATTCAAACGGTGATTACCATCCAGAATTTGTAGTTTTTGGTCTATAGATCCTGAAATAGTATGGTCTTCTTCATTGAAATTAATTTCATGACCATCATTCGGATTTAGATTAAGTGTAATAAAACCGCCATGCATTCTGTCGTGCAATAGACTGTCAAGAATGAGTTTAATTTGCTTCTCGCTTCTCACCTCTACTAATTCATTCTTACTATTACTTTTCCATCCACGCTGTAAATCACCAACATAAGTCGCAATTTTACGATCTAGAAGATTTCCAAGAAATTCAGCATTAGCAATAGTTTGAAATTTACATGTTTCTTTATTTCGACATATTTCGATTGTATTTTCGAATTTCCATTCATCAGCACTATTTAACTGCTTTAATCTATCTCTAGCATTTTTCTTTAATTTATTAACCTCTCTTTTCCTCTTTAATTCATCTTTCAATTCCTCATCAGTTTTAATTCTTTCACCATTACTACTAGTTTGCTCTTTATCATCCACACCATCCTCAATCTTCATCTTCTCACTCAGACTTCCAAACATAGGCATCATATTTTCACTATCGCTCTTATCAACCACTTCATCTTTAACCCCTTTATCCCAAATTTTATCATTTTCAGATTCTTTTTCTTTAATCAAGTCCATCTCCCGTTGAATCATATCTTCATCCTCGTTCAAAGATTCGAATCCAACAGCTACTTGTGATTGTGTTTCTAATGCTTCGGTCATTACTAAATCCTCTTCTTCGCTTACTTTAATCTCTTCCTTAACAACTTCTAATTGCGGTTGTGGAGCATTCCCTCTAACCTTTTTGCCCATATCAAAATCACCTTCCATTCTCATATTTTCTATATTTCCACTTTTATCAAATTTAAAAATCATATAAATTACCCCTTTCGAATGATTATACACTATTTTTATCCACTATCAAGTGCATATATACCATTTATTAAGAAAATAAAGAAAAAGAATGATTT
>Ga0209728_1000922_pt1 | contig 20148 bp, 21 predicted proteins | sample RifGroD1_FD_183997 | JGI IMG/M metagenome (GOLD analysis project Ga0209728, IMG submission 183997) | Groundwater microbial communities from Rifle, Colorado, USA - Groundwater D1 (SPAdes) (version 2) | ecosystem: Environmental > Aquatic > Deep subsurface > Groundwater | place: Rifle, Colorado... | reverse complement strand
TTGTATTATGTATCCTGTCGAAAAAATGATCTTCTAACACGACGAAAAGCTCATATCAAACGAACTTTAGAAAATACTATAATTAATTGCGAGGGGGCGATTAAAAATTCTAAAAGAGAAATTAAAGCATAAGTTTATATAGGGATAAATAGCGTTTTTCTGATAGCCTTCCCCGTTCCAGTTGACTGCGACACCGAGGGTAAAACTGCACCAAGGATGTAGCGTATCTGTGGCTAAGTACGATATCTGATATGGCAGCTGTTGAGAATAAATTCGATATTACGAAGCATATTCTGGTACCAGCTCATACAATTCTCTCTGAAGATGAAATTCAAAAACTTCTTCAGCAATATAATATTTCAAAAGTTCAACTTCCAGTTATATCTTTACTAGACCCAGTCATAAAAGTAATTGGAGCAAATAAAGGAGACGTAGTAAAAATCGAACGAACTTCAAGCAAGATACCTTACTACAGGTTGGTTGCATAGCATGACTAAAGATAGAATTGACATAGTGCAGAAATATTTCGAAGAGAATAATTTCGTTCAATCTAACATAGAATCTTTTGACAGCTTTGTAGATTGGAGACTTCAGAAACTTGTTGATGAATTAAAAGAAGCGGTTCCTGCAGTTATTCCTCCTGAGGCAGAAGAAGTAAAATTTGTTTTCGGAAATGTTAGGATAGAAAAACCAAGTCTTATAGAAGCAGACGGTGCAAAAAGAGTTATTTTACCAGCAGAAGCACGAATGAGAGATTTAACTTACGCCGCAACAATTTATTTAGAAATTTCATTGATAATTGATGGAAAAGAAAGGGAAAGACAGGAAGTTAAAATTATGGATCTTCCAGTTATGCTAAAATCTAAATATTGTTATTTATACGGATTATCAAGAGAGGAATTAATCAATGCTGGTGAAGATCCTTACGATACTGGCGGATATTTTATAATTAATGGAACTGAAAGAGCTCTTGTACTATTAGAAGATTTAGCATCAAATCAGATTTTTGTACACACAGAAAAATCTGGACCAATAACACACACCGCAAGAGTATTTTCTGCAAGTTCACTTTATAAAATTCCGCACATTATAGAGAGAGGAAAAGATGGAATATTTTTGGTAAGCTTTGCAGGCAATAAAAAAATACCTGCAACAGTTTTATTCAAAGCTCTTGGCTATACAAAAGATTCTAGCATTCCAAGTTTAATTGGAATAGATGATGAAGATATTATGATTAACATAATCAACGGTGCTGAGGTAAAAAACGAAGAAGAGGGACAAGAAGTAATTGCAAAAGAAATGGCAATGCTTATCCCAAGAGAGCAAAAACTCCAAAAAGTTCAATACATAATTAATAATTTGTTATTGCCGCACATTGGTATGAAATCAGAAGACAGAACAAGAAAGGCAATATTTATTGGCAGAATGATAAAGAAACTTTTACTTTTGAAACAAGGAAAAATACAGGCCGATGACAAAGATCATTATATGAATAAGAGAGTAAGAATGGCAGGCGATTTGCTTGAAGATTTATTCCGTGCAAATTTGAAAGTACTTGTCGGAGATATGCTTTACATTTTTCAAAGAGGCGTACGAAGAGGGAAAGTTCTTACAATTCCAAGTATAGTTAGAACCAAATTGCCAACTCAGAGAGTAAAAAGTGCATTAGCAACTGGAAATTGGACAGGTAACAGACAGGGAGTAAGTCAAAGATTGGAAAGAGACAACGCTTTAGCAACATTATCTCACTTACAAAGAGTTTCAAGTCTTTTAGAAGCTACAAGAGAATCATTTGAAGCAAGACAATTGCACCCTACGCATTGGGGAAGACTTTGTCCACTTGAATCTCCAGAAGGAAAGCAAATAGGTTTAAGAAAAAATCTTGCACTACTTGCAACAATTACGCCAGAATTAAAAGAGGAGAATATTTCTGATAATTTCCAAACACTACAACATTTAGGATTAAGGAGGATTGAATAATGACAGACGTGTTTTTTAATGGTATGTTTTCGGGATACGTCGACGATGCACAAAAATTTGTTGAAAGTGTAAAGCAAACAAGAAGAGAAGGAAAATTATCTCGCCACCTCAATATAAGATATGAAGTTAATCAAGATGCAATTTATATCGCTCTGGATAGAAATAGAGTAACAAGACCACTTATTGTTGTAAAAAATAAAATGTCTATGCTTACGAAAGATAAAGTTGATGCAATAAAGAGCAGGAGCATTACTTGGAATACTCTTGTTGACCAAGGCGTAATTGAATATCTTGATGCGATGGAAGAGGAAGATGCTCTTGTCGCACTTAACGAAAACGATTTGACAGATAAACACACTCATATGGAAGTAAATCCAGTTACAATTTTTGGTATTGGGACTTCTATGGTACCATATGCAAATTTCAATCAGTCATCTAGACTTAATAGAGGTCAAAAAACACAAAAACAAGCTATGGGATGTTATACTTTGAATTACTTAAACAGAATGGATACAGCTCTTGATTTATTGCACTATCCGCAGTCGCCGATCGTAAGAAGTTTCTCGCAAAATATGATTGGAGAAGAACGCTCAGCAGGACAGAATATAGTAATTGCAATAATAAATTATGACGGTTATAATATGTCTGATGCTTTAGTATTAAATAGAGCATCTGTCGAACGAGGATTGGGACGCTCAACGCATTTTAGACCTTATATAACTGAGAAATTAAGATATCCGGGCGGACAAATCGATGATATTAAAATACCAGATAAAGATATTCAAGGTTTTACAGTAGAACGTGATTACAGACTTCTTAACGAAGATGGAATAATTTATCCAGAAGCTGTTATCAAAGGCGGAGATGTACTTATTGGAAAAACTTCGCCGCCAAGATTCCTTGGTAAACTTGAAGTATTTAGCTCAGCCGCAAATATCAGAAAAGATACATCTGTAAGAACGAGATATGGTGAAGATGGAATAGTAAGCAAAGTCGTAATCACAGAAAATGAAGATGGCAGTAATTTGATAAAAATTGATGTAAGAGACAGCAGAGCACCAGAAATCGGAGATAAATTTTCATCTCGTCACGGACAGAAAGGAATAGTCGGTGCAATAGTTCCGCCGCAAGATTTACCTTTCACAGCAAGCGGAATAGTTCCAGATGTAATTTTCTCACCTAACGGTCTTCCAAAGAGAATGACAGTTGCACAATTAATTGAAGCACTCGGTGGAAAAGTTGGAGCATTAGCAGGAAGAAAAATTGACGGCACACCTTTCCAGAGTGAAAGTTCAAAGAGTTTGAGAGAACAATTATTAGAATTAGGATTTAGAGATGACGGAACAGAAACTATGTATGACGGACGAACAGGCAGACAATATACTGCAAAAATATTTGTTGGAAATATGTATTACTTAAGATTAAAGCACCAAGTTGCAGATAAAATACAAGCAAGAGCAAGAGGTCCGGTTACACTTCTTACAAGACAGCCGACCGAAGGTAAGGCGAAGGAAGGCGGTTTAAGACTTGGAGAAATGGAGAAAGATAGTTTTGTAGCTCACGGAGCATCTTTGCTTATGAAAGAACGTTTTGATTCCGACAAAGCTATAATTTGGATTTGCGGCAAATGCGGAGACAGCGCAGTCCACGATGCTTATAGAAATAAAGCTTATTGTTTATGTGGAGAAAAAGTAAATATTCATCCAATCGAAATGTCTTATGCTTTCAAATTATTCCTTGATGAGCTGAAGAGCTTACACTTAAAACCTAAATTAGGTTTGGGAGATGTATACTAATGAAAAATTTGAAAATTTTTCAACTGACACAAAGAAAATCTATAGATTTTCTAGTTTTGAAAAGCAACAGCTTTTCAACAAATCTGGAGGATTTCTCATAATGGACGAAGCAAATACAATTGTAACAAAAAGAATTGATAGCATATCTTTTGGAGTTGTATCTCCAGCTGCAATAAAGAAAGTTGCTACTGTTACAATTGCAAGTCCGGAACTTTATGATGCAGATGGTTATCCAGTAGAAAAAGGACTTATGGATTTGAGTATGGGCGTAATTGATCCCGGCTTAAGATGTAAGACTTGCGGCGGACGATTAAGAAGCTGTCCAGGACACTTCGGTAATATACAATTAGCAAAACCCATAATGCATGCAGTTTATGCCGGCGAAGTTCATAATGTTTTGAAAGCATTTTGCGGTGCTTGTGGACGAATAAAACTTCCAGAAGATAAAATAAACTTATTCAAAAGCAGAGTAAAAAATGCAAGACGTGTTGGTAATACTGATACAATAAACTCTGTAAAATCTGCTGTTCTTGTACAAGTTAAAAAACAAAAAAAGTGCCCACATTGCAGTGAAAAACAAGTCACTATAAAACTTGAAAAGCCAACAACATTCAGCGAAGGCGATAAGCGGCTTTGGCCAAATGAAATTAGAGAGAGATTTGAAAAGATTCCAGATGAAGATCTAACAGTAATAGGAATGGAACCGCAGGTTTCAAGACCTGAATGGATGATAATTACCTTACTTTTAGTTCCGCCAATAACGATGAGACCATCTATAACGCTTGTAACTGGGGAGAGGAGCGAAGATGATTTGACTCATAAATTATCCGATATAGTAAGAGTCAATCAAAGATTATTTGAAAATATAAATGCTGGAGCTCCGCAAGTTATTATAGAAGATTTATGGGATTTGCTTCAGTATCACATTACGACATACTTTGATAATTCTATCTCGCAGATTCCACCCGCAAGACATAAATCAAATAGACCTTTGAAAACTTTAGCAGAAAGACTTAAGGGAAAAGAAGGACGTTTTAGATATAATCTTGCTGGAAAGAGAGTAAACTTCTGCGCACGTTCTGTAATTTCGCCAGATCCATTCATAAATATAGATGAAGTCGGAGTGCCAGTAACAGTTGCACAGGATTTAACAATTCCGGAAAGAGTAACAGAATGGAATTCAGACTGGTTGAAGGTATTTATCAAAAACAATGAAACTTATCCGGGCGCACGTTATGTAATTACGGAAGAAGGAAAGAGAAAGAAAATAACTGATGATACTAAAGAACAAATTTTAGAAGAGCTCACTCCAGGATGGATCGTTGAAAGACATTTACTTGAGGGCGATGTAGTCTTATTTAATAGACAGCCAAGTCTGCATAGATTATCTTTAATGGGACATAAAGTAAGGTTACTTTCAGGAAAAACATTTAGAATAAATCCATCTGTCACGCGGCCGTATAATGCGGACTTTGACGGAGACGAAATGAATTTGCACGTACCGCAAACAGAAGAAGCAAGATCTGAAGCAGAAAATCTTTTGCTAATTGATAAACATATTATAACTCCGCGATATGGTTTAAGTATAATTGGAGAAGTTGAAGATTCATTAATAGGAATATATCTTTTGACACGCGGAGATATGAATCTTACGAGAGAGCAAGCAAGTTCTTTAGCAATTTCAGCAGGAATAGAAGTTGACCTGCCAAAATCAGCAGAAAAAGAAATGTGGAACGGCAGACAAATATTTAGTATGCTTTTACCAAAAAATTTCAATTTTGAACTTGATAAAGTTGTAATTAAAAACGGCGAACTTATCGATGGCGCTATTTTGGAAAAGTTTATCGGACCAGAATCTGGAATATTGATACAAAGATTGAATAACGAATATGGATGTGAAGCTGCAAAAGATTTCATAAATATGGCAAATAGGCTCGGACTTGAAGTAGTGAAAGATAGAGCCTACACGATGTCATTTTCAGATTTAGATTTACCTGGAGCAGTATCAGAAAAAATAAAATCTGCAATAGAAGAAGGCGAAGCTGAAGTATTTGATGTACTTAAGAAACGCCAGGAAGATAAAATTGCCCCAATACCTGGAAAATCTGTTGAAGAAACTGCAGAAGCTAAAATTCTCTATGCCCTTAATAAAGCAAGAGAAACTGTTGGAAATTTATTGAAGAAAGATGCAAACGAAGAAAATAATCTCGTACTTTTATCAAAATGTGGTATGGCAGGTATGCTTAATTTATCTTTGATGTCAGGTTTTGCAGGACAAATGTCTCTACGAGGAGAGAGAATTCACATTGGTTATACCAATAGAACGCTGTCTTTATTTGAAAAAGGCGATTTAAGTGCAAGAGCCCGAGGTTTTGTACGAAGAGGTTTTGCAGAAGGTATGGATCCGATAGAGACATTCTTTAATGCAATTGTAGGACGAGACAGCCTTATGGATACTGCTATGAGAACGCCTAAATCTGGATATATGCAGAGACGTTTGATTAATGCGCTTCAAGATTTAAGAGTAAATTATGATGCAACTATAAGAGATGCAAATCAAAGAATTGTACAATTCGAATTTGGAAACGACAGCATAGACGTATCAAAATCAGATGAAGGAGGTTTAAATGTCAAATCACTCTTGGTTGAAAAGTAATCTGCCTGAAAAAATAATTGAAGAAATCGAACAATTAGCAAAAGCGAAAAAATTGTCCGCTGCAAAGAAAGAAGAATTAATAGAAAGGGTCAAAATAAGATATTCGCAAATGCAGTTAGAGCCTGGCGAGGCAATTGGTATAGTTTCAGCGCAATCTATTGGTGAACCCGGTACACAGATGACTATGAGAACTTTCCACTTCGTAGGAGTTTCCGCTCTTAATGTTACTCTTGGACTGCCAAGAATTATTGAAATACTAGATGTAAGAAAAGAACCTAAGACACCTTCTATGATGATTGCTTTAAAATCTAGCCACAATAGAAGCAGAGAAGCTGCCGAAGCAGTCGCAAATAAGATTACAGAAGTTGAAGTTTCAAAAGTTATTAAAGAAATAAATTTAGATTTAATTAAACAAGAAATAATTTTGGTTTTAGATAGTGAAGAAGCAAGAAAATACAGCTCAACACCTACACAAATTTACGATAATTTACTTCCTCTGCTTAAAGGCAATGAAGTTTCAAAAGACGGCACAAGAATAATAGTAAAACCAAAAGAGTCTGACATAAAGAAACTCTACAAATTAAAAGAAAAAATAAAAGGTCTGATAATTTCAGGTATCAAAGGCATTACTCACGCTCTTCCAGTTGTAAGGGAAGAAGGCGAAAATAAAACATATGTCGTACAGACATTCGGCTCAAATTTGAAAGGAGTTTTTGAACTTGATGAAGTTGATTATACAAAAACAACAACAAATAATCTTTACGAAATAACAAAAGTTTTTGGAATTGAAGCAGCAAGACAGGCAATAATTAACGAATTGATATCTGTTCTTGAAGAACAGGGAATGCCAGTAGATATTAGACATATTTTGCTTGTTGCAGATTTGATGTGCGTTTCAGGATATTTACTCGGAGTTACAAGACACGGAGTAACATCGCAGAAGAGTTCAGTACTTGCAAGAGCTAGCTTTGAAATCCCACTACAGCATTTGATTTATGCAAGCGTAATTGGTGAAACTGATAAACTTGACAGCGTAGTTGAAAATATAATGGTAAATCAGCCAATACCTGTTGGAACCGGAATGCCAGATTTGATTGTAAAAATGGATAAAACTATGCAATCTAAGCGAAGCTTAGATATTCCTCGCATCAAAGATGCTACAGAAAGTACTAAAAAGCCCGCTGTACCAAAAGATATAGAGGTGAAGGCTTGAACCAAAACGAAGAACTAAAAAATTTACAGCGCGCTGCAAAAGACCAAAATTTAATTATAGGTTCAAAAACTATTAAATATTCTTTGTTAGCAAAAGAAATTGATAGTGTTTTTGTTTCAAAAAGTTTTCATACACAAAAAACCGATTTAGCAAATCTTTTAAGTAAGGCAGGTATTAAAGTAAACACTACGGATATGACAAATTATGAGCTGGCAAATCACTGCAAAAAAACATTTCCTGTATCAATAGTTGCGGTCAAATCGCAGAAACAATAATGGTGCTATTAAAATACGATTTGGAGGTTTTGGGGTATATGAATTACTTTGCAAGAGTTACTAAATTAAATCCTAAAGATTGTTTCTTGAGTGGTGAGTCGATTATTTTTGTAGCTCCGGAAGGTAAAGCTGGTTTAGCAATAGGAAAAAACGGCCAAAACGTTATCGTACTTAAAGATAAGTTAAGGAAGCAAATCAAAATAGTTGAATTTTCAAATGCTGCCGAAAAATTAATAGAAAATTATGTTTTTCCAGTTAAACCAATTTCAGTAAATTTGTTAGAGAGAGATGGCAAAAGAATAGTTGAAATAAGATTCAAATATCCAAGAGACAGGCAAACTTTGCTTGCTAATACGCAGACAAAATTAAAACAGCTTAAAACTATAGTTAGTAGGTACCATCCAGAAATAGAAGATTTGAGAGTTCTCCAGTAAATGTATCTAACAAATTAGTAAGGCAAAGCTGAATGAGTTCAGCGAGTCAAAGAAAAACAATAGTTTTTCTGGTCTTGAAAACCCTCTGGTTTTCAATACTTGCTCATTAAACAAAAATACAAATGAGCAAGGCTTATAAATAGTCTAAAAGTCATTTTACATACTTAAAATGAGCAAGATAAAGCTGAATGATTTCAGCTAATCTCACTCATAAAAAGAGAATACAAATGAGCAAGAAGAGTAGAGGTATGTTTGCTGGAAAGAAGCTAAAAAAGCGACGTTCTAAATTTAGATGGAATAATAAATATTTTGTAAAGAGAATTCTAAAACTAAAGGAAAAAGTAGATCCATTAGAAGGTGCGCCGCAAGCTAAAGGCATAGTTCTTTCAAAAAGACAGGTAGAAGCTAAGCAACCAAATTCTGGCATGAGAAAGTGCGTTAGAGTTCAACTTACTAAAAATGGAAAGCAGGTAACTGCTTTTGCCCCAAGAGATAAAGCCATCACATTCATCAATGAACACGATGAAGTTATTGTTCAAGGAATTGGCGGAAAGCAAGGAGGCCCAAAAGGAGATCTTGCTGGAGTTAAATGGGAAGTAATAAAAGTAAATAAACAAGTTCTTAGATCACTTGTAAAAGGAAAGGTAGAGAAGATAATTGGACGTTAAAATGGATAATAATTTAAAATTGTTCGGATTGTGGGATACTAATGTCGGAGTTTTAGATATTGGTTTGAAACCATATATTAATTTGTCATTTATGCAAGTTCCTTATTCTGCCGGCCGAAATATAAAAAAGCAATTCTGGAAATCTAAGAAATCTATTGTCGAAAGATTGATAGGAAAATTAATGATTACTGGACATAAGGGAAAGAAACACTACTGGACATCTGGTATACAGACAGGACAAATTAATACACAATACAAAATTGTCAAAAAAACTTTTGAAATAATTGAAAAGAAAACTCAAAAAAATCCATTAGAAGTTTTTGTGAGAGCACTTGAAAAAGGCTCGCCAACTGAAGGTATTGCTTCGATCGAATATGGTGGAGTACGATATCACAAATCTGCAGATTTGTCGCCGCAAAGAAGAATTGATTTAGCTTTGAGATGGATGACACAAGGCGCTTTCCAAAAGTCAAGAAAAAATAAAAAAAGAATTTGGGATGCACTTGCAGAAGAAATAATCGCAGCATCTGAAGGTGATGCGAAATCTAATACAGTAGCAAAAGGAGTTGAGCTTCAGAGACAAGCTCAAGCAAGTAGATAAATAAAATGGTAAAGCAAAATTCGATGATAGAACTAGTAAATCTTGCTAACCACTTTATTCACAGAGGTTCATAAAATGGTAAGACTAAAATTAACGATAAAAGATGCAATTTTAGCCGACCACTTTATTCACAGAGGTTCATAAAATGGTTAAAACAAAAAATATACGAATAGTAATTGCAGATTCAAAACTAAAAAGAACTTTCAAGAAAGAACTTGAAGGTGCTGACAAAGATCAATTATACAATAAAAAAATTGGTGACAAATTCAGAGGAGAAGTTGTAGGATTAACTGGATTTGAATTTGAAATAACTGGCGGTTCTGACCACTCAGGTTTCCCAATGGCAAAACAAGTTGAGGCTGCTGGAAGAGTAAAGCTTCTTTTATCAAATGGTTTTGGACATAAAGCTAAAAGGGGCTTTAGAAGTGTAAGACAAAAGAAAGGTGTAGCTGGCAATACAATTAGCGAAAGAACAACTCAAGTCAACTGCAAAATAATAAAATGGGGCAGTATAGATTTGATGGAGCATTTTGGTATAAAACCTAAAGAAGTTAAAGCAGAAGCTGTTGCCGAAGAAATAAAAATTAATTTCTATAGTCCCCAAGTTTTGTGAGTTTTACGTTTTATTTCTGCAATTTCTTTCATCAATTTGATTTCGTCTGTACTTAGTAATTCTTTTTTATCTTTAATCGCCCTAAAGTTTGATTCACTCATAGCACTGAATAGCACTTCTTTCTCGTGTATTTGTCTTCCCACTATAACATTAGAAATTGCTACAGCTGCCTCCTGTCCGGTTTTTAGTTCTTTTACTTTTGCACCTTCAAGCTCAATGGATTTTATTTCTCCGAATTCGTGGCCTTCCGAATCCATAAGTTTTCCGCCAGTTTTTAATTTGCCAGTAAGCATAACTATTCCGACTATCGCCGGCTTGGAAATCCTGAAAGTATGATTTGGCAAAATCCTAAATTTAGCCGGCCAGTTAAGACTCTCAACTGTTTTCAAATGCTTCGCCTGTTTTTTACTCATTACTAATTCTTCATAATCATCAATCAAATGATAAATTACATTTTTGGAAATAACAATTATTTTTTCTTTATCAGCTAATTCTGCAGCATCTGAATCTAATTTAACGTTGAATGCTAAAATTGCGGTGTGTATTTCATCGCGCTCACGGGATGCAATAGCTTCCATAATATCTTTTTTATTTATATCACCAATTTCAGCTTTCAAAATAGGAAATTGTTTCTTCCTTAAAATTTCTGCGATAGCTTCAAGACTGCCAAGAGTATCTGTTTTCAAAATAGCACCGGAATTCTGCGTTTCAATGTGGCTGCTCTCTAATTCAGCAGTAATAAAATTGACAGCAAGCTCTTCTTCTTCGTCGGTTCTCGCGCTTTGCAGCGGCGAACCCGCTACTGATTTGTCCAAATCGTGCGCAACTATTCTTACACCCGTAGCAGCACTGACTTCCTGTAAATGCGTCCATTTGTCTCTGGAAGCTACTCTTATTTCAGCTAATGGTGCGGGTTTTAACAGCGCTTTAATTTTTGTACGAATGATTTCGCGTTTTCCGCCTAGAACTAATGTATCGTTTACCTTAAGCGTTCCGTCATATATTATAGCATCGGCCGTTACGCCCAGCCCTTGAACTTCTTTTATTTCTAAAATAGAGCCTTTTGCAACTCCAGTTAGTTCCGTTCTTAAGTTTTCTTCCAAAAATTTTTGACTTAAACCAGTTAACAGTGCAAGAAGTTCTGGCAGCCCCTCACCTGTTTTAGCAGATACAGGAACAATAGAAATAGTTTTTCTGTAGTCATCAACTTTATTATATAAATGAGAATTAAAACCCTGTTCAGACATCTGCCCCATTAAGTTATAAAATAATTTGTCAAAATAATCTTTGACATCCTGAGTTTGCATTTCATAATTTTTAATAAATACTTTATCATGCATTTTCCAGTTTCGTACTAAATCAATTTTATTCGCTGCAACTACGAATGGCACTTTGAACGTTTTCAAAATATCTATAGCTTCTTTAGTTTGGGGCTGTACGCCTTGAGTAATATCAATTACAACTATTGCTAAATCAGCTACACTTCCGCCTCTCTTTCTTAGATTAGTAAACGCTTCGTGACCCGGAGTATCTATAAATAAAAGTCCAGGAATAGTAAATTTGAGTTTGAATTTCTCTAATAAATCACCACAGATTTTTTGAAGTGTGCTGAGGGGAACTTCAGTAGCGCCAATGTGCTGTGTTATTCTGCCAGCTTCTTTATCAGCAACGGTAGTGCCTCTAATGTAATCAAGTACCGAAGTCTTACCGTGGTCTACGTGACCTAAAACCGTTATAATTGGTTGGCGTAGCATAGTAGAACTCTAAAGTCTGGTTTTTTAAAACCTCGCTCTTATTGTTTTAGAATTTCAGCTAAACCAGATATTTATTTCGTGCTTTGCTTCGTCAACTGTTCCGGAAGCGTGAATAATATTTTTAACAGAGCGCTGTTCTTTATCGGCAAGATCATAAGAGTCAGTTGAAAAATCTCCACGAATGGTGCCAGGACCAGAGGATTTTGGTTCTGTTGCTCCGACTAATTTTCTTACAACTGAAACTGCGTGATTACCTCTCAAAACCATTGCAACAACTTTTCCAGAACTTAAACTTTGTTTTAACCAAGATTGAACTCTTTTAGCAATTTCCAAATCTGTCTCCGTCATTTTGATGCCTTTAGAAGCCATTGCTTCTCTTGTTTTGGAAGCTAAATTTTTAACCCAATCATCAGTAAGAACATAATGTCTCTCAAGTAATTCTTCTGTCGGATTAATAGTTTTAATATCGACTAATTCTAAACCCGCTTTCTCAAATCTGGAAATTATTTCTCCAGTAAGCTTTTTTTCTACACCATCAGGTTTTATCAAAACGAGCGTGTGTTCCATAAATTAATGGAAAATCTCAGTTTTAAAAATGTAACTAATTATATAAATACTATAAGCCTAAAAATTGGTGGCTATGCGCAATCTTAAGGACTATAATAACAGAAAGGAGGAATTGGAAGAGTATATCACCAATTACGAAGAATGGCGCAAGAATTTTTACGAACTGAAATTCCGAAATCCATCTAAATATAAAGATTATATTACTCAGCACGTAGGTGACAAATCGGTTAGAGAGTGGATAAAACAAAGAGAAATTAAAATAAATGATTTTAAAGAAGAACTTGAAAATATTAAAGAAGAAATAAAAAGGTTTGATTATGTCCAGCCATTAATAATTATAGCCATTATTGTCGCCGTAGTAATTCTTATAGGAACTATAGCTATAACAACTCCAACTGGTTTTGCGGTCTCAACAAGAAGTGTAGCTGATGAAGTTTTCATTAATGTTCCTGCTGATGAAGAAATAATAGTAGAACATTTAGTTTTTAACAGCGGATTAAAATCGTGCAGCAATTTAGATGTATCTGTAGATGGACGACAAGTAGATTATTCAGTAGTACACGCGAATTACGATGATGATGGATGCAAAGAAGCTTATTTAGTATTTAATAACGTTAATTATAATATTAAAAATTCGAGATATAGGGTGAGTTCATATGAAGTTTAACATACATTATTCCGAGGAGAGTTTTGAAAGGTATATGTCTAGACGGACAATACCGCGCATAATAACCAAAACTGAGAATATAGTTTTACTAGCTATTATGCGTCTTAAAATTAATACCGATAAGATATCGCAGTTTACAGTTAAGTTTAGACACGGCAGAGTAGAAGGTTATTCTAATTTATTTAGATATCCTAGAACTAAAGAAGTTGAATTGACACTAAATTTACATTTTATTGAAAAATCCAGCAAAAGAGCAGTTGAAAATATAATCTATCACGAGCTCGGACATTTACGCGATATGCTTGATCCGAGATATAACTATAAGCCGACTCAGATTGACAAAATGTCAGAAGAAGCATTCAAAAAATTTGTAACTATTTGGAATATTAATATAGATTCGAGACTCAATAATAAAGGGCTGCCATCAGCTGTACGTGGTAGAAAAGAAGACATAAGATATTTTCACATACCTCACGAAATGGTAAAAAAAATCTGGAATAAATTTGTAAATTTCTCTGAAATGGTAGAATTAGCTAGAAAATTATAAATACGCAAATTCGTCTCTTTATATCTTAATGGCTACTAAATTAAAGAGAAGCTTAGGTCTATTTGAAACTACACTTTATGGCGTAGGTGTTGTATTAGGCGCAGGTGTTTATGTTTTGATAGGAAAGGCCGCAGGCTTGGCAGGCAATTCACTTTGGGCCGCTTTTGCAATTGGCGCATTTATCGCAACCTTTACAGGATTAAGTTATGCTGAATTAAGTTCAATGTTTCAAAAAGCAAGTGGAGAACATTATTATGCTCAAAAGGCATTCAATAATCACATAGCTTTCTTAGTTGGCTGGCTAATAGTTATCGGTGGAATTATAGCTTCGGCAACCGTAGCTTTGGGTTTTGCAGGATATTTCAATGCGTTATTTAACACACCTATAATTTTAACAGCAATTGCATCAATATTAATTTTAACAATTATTAATTTTTGGGGAATAAAAGAAGCAACTTGGTTCGGTATTATTGCTACAATTATAGAATTAGTTGGACTTCTTATAATTATAGCACTTGGTTTTACTTTTTTTGGCGATGTAAATATTTTGGAATTACCGCCAACAGGTTTTCGGGGTTTAATTTCAGGGGCAGCATTAATTTTCTTTGCATTTTTAGGATTTGAAGGCGTAGTTAGACTTAGCGAAGAAACAAAAAACCCTAAAAAAGTAATTCCTAAAGCGCTAATATTATCAATTATAATAACAACAATAATTTATATCTTGGTAGCTATATCTGCAGTTAGCGTATTGGGCTGGGAAAGATTGGCTATGAGTAATGCACCTTTAGCTGATGTCGCAGCAGCAGCTTTTGGCTCTAAAGCATTTCTTCTTTTATCCGTAATGGCTTTATTCGCAACATTAAGTACAGTTTTATTTACGCTTATCTCAACCTCACGAATGATTTACGGTATGGCGAGCGATGGAGCTCTGCCGGTTATTTGCAAGCAAATTCACAAAGCTACAAAAACTCCTTGGATGGCAGTTACAATTGTCGGACTACTAACAATTGGATTTATTTTGTTAGGAGATATAGTAAAAGTAGCGTCTTTGACAGATTTCGCTTTATTTGGTACTTTCGCAATTGTAAATCTAAGTTTAATAGCGCTAAGATACAAAGATAAAAAAACAAAACGTGGTTTTAAATCGCCCATAAATGTAGGAAATTTTCCAGTTTTAGCTGCTTTAGGCGCTGCAGCGAGCGTATTTATGATATTCCAGTTTGATTATTATATTATATTAGGAGGAATAGTTATTACTTTAGCGGGTTTAGGTGTTTATTATTTAGTTAACTACGGCAAAAAGAAAAATCCAAAACATAAATATAATGTTCATAGAATACACCATCTAAAATTAAAATAAGGCGAATAAATTCAAAAGCGGTTCAAAAATTTTAATCAATGAAATTAATCGTTATATGCAGTAAAAACACAGCAAGCGTTAATATAGGTAAATCTTTGAAAAGTAATTATTCCGAACTGCCAGAGTCTGTTAAAGTGATTGAATTAGATGCAAATGTCTTAGATTTAGATAAATTCAAGAAAAAGTTTGATGAACTTAAACCAGAGGTAATCATAGTATTATCAACTCATGCATCAAAGGCTGGAATAGATTCATTTAGTGTCCATCCCACTGGAAATTTTGATACGAATGATTTAGGAGGAAATAAAAAAGAACTTTCAATCGCTCCGGCATTGTATCTTCGTACTGGTCTAATAGGAATACACAAGCACGCAAAAAGACGCGGATGTATGGAATATCAAATTACAATCGAAGCTACACATCATAGTCCTACTTTTAATCATCCTGTAATTTTTGTTGAAATAGGTTCAAATAAAAACGCTTGGAAGGATAAACTCGCTGCAGATGTTTTAGCAGATGTAGTTTATGATTTAGTTTCAAAATCCGGTCTTGAGAAAGGAATTAGTGCGATTGGTTTTGGCGGAAATCATTATTCGCCAAGATTTCAGAAAATGATAGAAACGCAGAACTATGCATTTGGACATATATGTCCTAAACATAAACTTGACAGCTTAGATGACAATATGATATTGGAAATGATTAACAAAACTGTTCCAAAACCAGAGCAGGCAGTTTTAGACTGGAAAGGTATGAACAGCTCTCAAAGAAAAAATATTATAGATTTATTAGAGCGGAATGGAATCAATTGGGTGCGTGTCTAATGCTTCATTTATAGCATCTTGTAAAGCAGATTTGTCCAGTAAGCAGTCTTTTATGAGTCTTTCACCTTTTTTCGTTAATCTTATAACTTTTTCACTCTCAGATAATATTTCTATTAAACTTGTTTCTTCTAACTGACTTAACATTGAACGTATAAGATCATTTGTGGGATAACTATTGTTATCTTCAAAATCATCATCAAAATAATCTTCAAATCCAAAGTCGCTGAAATTGCTATACCTGAATGTGGCGGAAGCGTAATATAATGCTAAATGAAGTTCAGAAAAATACGCTGATCCTTTTTTATGTATATAACTAAGAATAAATTTTTGAGTTACCCATTCCTGATTTGCTACGTATAATCTAGTATCTCTAGATAGACTTAAGAGCATCTGTTTTTATTATGCGATTTAGTTTTAAATTCTTCGTTATCCCAAAATATAAAAACTAGGATTTGTAGTTTACACTATCTAAATGGCTAAATTAAAGAATACGAAATTGAATAAGTTTTTGGAAAAAGCAGAGAATATTGTAGATGTATTGATATTTCCTGCAACTATTTTGCTAGGTTTTCTTATAATAGGACATTTATTTTTTCACTTTGCTGATTATGAACCTTATGCGACCATAGCTGATTACTTTATTATTTCTTTATTTGTGGTTGATTTGGTATTTAAATGGAGACATACTCACAACCTAAAGAAATTTTTTAAGTATTATTGGCTTGATATAATAGCAGTATTTCCATTTTATTTAATTACAAGAACCTATTTAGGATTTTTACAGCTTATAGGTGGAGCTGAATTGCAGGAAGTGTTGCATACTATTGCTGGTTTGCGCCAAAGCCAAATATTGAAAGAAGTTAAAGTCATAAGAACGTTACGCGGTATTAAATTAGGACAGAGAATAATTAGATTCATCGCTTTAAGATTTAGAACAACGCATAACAAAATGTTGCATCGTTATGCTGCGAGACAGAGAAAGCAGTTAAGAAAGAAATAATCATTTCAGTTTTAAAGTTAGTCCAGCAGGTTTTTATATGATTAATTTTACATAAAAATAATGGCCACAGATTTTAGACCGAAGCTTCTCTTATCAGAAATATCTATGTTTCTAATAATTCAAGTATTAGCATTGATTGTTGGCTGGAAATTAATTCAGCAAGTTGAATTACCAAAACCGCCTGAGACAGCAACAGAATTAGTTATACAAATAGCGCCTATGCTGATAGCACTTTTAATAGCGACAGTATTTATGCTCCTGTTTATAAAATATCTTAAAGGACCAACATCATCAAAGTTATTTTTTGCATTGATTTTATTTGTAGGAATAAATATAGTTTTCAGTGCATTCTTACCGAGTCTTATAGCATTAATACTTACGGGATTTATAATTGCAGCTAGGTTTATGAAACCAAATGTATTTATTCATAACATTGCCTTTTTCATTGCCCTTGCAGGAGTTGGTGCAAGATTAGGAACTCTGCTGCCAGTTTTAGCAATTATAGTTTTACTTATCTTACTGTCTATTTACGATTTCATAGCAGTTTTCAAAACTAAACACATGGTAACTATGTTTAAAGGAATGCTTAAGCAAGGCATTCCGATGGGAATAGTAATTACGGAAAATCCAATGCAGTTTGCGCACGATATTGGAAAAGTGTCGGCAACAAAATTACGACAGACAAAGAAAAAATTAGATTTCATAATGCTTGGCGGCGGAGATTTAGCATTTCCAGCACTATTCGCAGTAGCAGCTTTAACCCAATTCGGTCTTTTAGAAGCTCTTGGAGTTATAGTTGGAGCAGTCGGCGGTATTATATTAATTCATACACTAATTGTGAAAAAAGAATTCAAGGCGCTCCCAGCTTTGCCGCCAATAGCAGCTTTTTCAATTTTAGGTTTCTTGATTAGTTTATTACTTTAGAATAAATCATACATAGCTGTTTTGGAAATATTATATCCTCCATTAGTCTTTCGTCATAGCTCCAGGGATGTGCTCCCAGTCACGAACAGTTCTAATTTTAAGATTTTTTGCCCAAACCGCTTCCAATACAGATACGTCAAGTTCGAGTTCTTTGAATCTCCCAATTAACGCTACCATATCTTTTGGAAAACATTTACCGCCAAATCCTCTTTCAGGTGTAACATCTAAGTGCGTTTTTCCAATTCTTTTGTCAGCAATAACCATTTCTTTAACTTTGTTGTAATTGATTCCTAATTTATCGCACAAATCATACATCTCGTTTGCAAAACTAACTTTTGTTGCCAGTAAGCAGTTAGACATATATTTGCACATTTCTGCACTTGTTGGATCCGTTTCAAAAATCTGTACGTTTGGGAATTGTTCTTTATACAATGCCGCGAGTTTGCTTCTAGTTTCTTTGTTTGTTGAACCTATTACAGTTCTATCTGCGTTTACAAAATCGTGTAAGTAATTCGCTTCCGTCAAAAATTCAGGATTTGCACAGAATTTACAGTCTGAATACGTTTCAGAATATCTTTTAGTTGTTCCAGGAACAACTGTTGATTTTATTACTATTATTTTATCTGTACCTTTTGTCAATGCAGCAACTTTGCCAACGAGTTCATCCATAGTCGATAAATCTATTTTATCACCTTTGAATGGCGTTGGCAGACACATAAAAATAAATTCAGATTTTTTTATAACTTCATCAAAAGACGCGGTGCTAACGCGTCTAGAGTAATATTCTATTTTATGGTCGCCCCCTTTGAAACCATATTCCAAGGCTTTTCCTACAAAGCCATAACCAATAATACCTATATTTGCCATTTTAACTTAAACTAAAATAGTAAGGCATAAAAATTGAACTTTTCTCATAAGTTTGGTATAATGTTACTGCAAAAGGACACGCAGAAGAAGTATTACAAATATTGAAAATTTGGATTTTCAAACATGGAAAATCTAATGATTTTCCTGTGCAGAAAAGTAGCGACTTTTCTTCAACCAGAAAACTTAATGGTTTTCTTTGAATTAAAAGTTTATTCCTGATAATAGTCAGAGCCAAGTGCCAAACACATCTCAGCTTTCTTTAATTCTTTTCCAATGTATGCGGCGTGATCAAGTCTGCCAAACCAATTTAATTTGTTATCTTCAACGTATTTGAAAATTGCATTGTAAATATCTTGAGCTCTTCTGCCGCGGAATTCTTTTAAAATAGTGTGCTCATAATTGCATATTGCTACGCCTATCTCGTGCCGATCTCTATAAACTTTAATTAGAACGTAACTGCCATTATCTGTTTTGAAATCTTTATAGTCATCCCATTTTGGCACGTCAAATATTTCAAAATCCGGCGCTATTTTTTTATCTTTTATCCATTCGGGTTTATGCTTAATAGTATCCATAGCAAAAATCGTCTGATAAAGTTATAAAAGCATTTTGATATGATATATTATGAAAACCACTATAGTGCAAGAAGGTAAAGTCAAATTAATCGTACCTGATTCAAAGAAATACAAACTTGACTCTAAAATGCCTGTATTTTATAATCCAGTTATGCAGCTTAACAGAGATATATCTGTTATTTTATTGAAAGCTCTTAGATTTAACGGCAAAGCTCTCGATTTAATGTCTGCCAGCGGTTCTAGAGCTATAAGACTAAAAAAAGAAACTAAAGCAGATGTTACTGCTAACGATATAAATCCTAGTGCGCGAAAATTAATTAAGAAGAATGCCAGTTTGAATAAAGTTGCATTAACTATTACTGGTAAAAATGCTGAATGTAAATTTGGAAGTGCGTTTGATTATATTGATGTAGATCCGTTTGGAACTCCAGTGCCGTATCTTGATGCTGCTGTTAAATCATTAAAAAATAATGGAATTCTTGCAGTTACAGCAACGGATACTAGTAATCTTTGCGGAACATATCCAGACGCCTGTATGCGAAAATATAGCGGCAGACCTTTGAGAAACGAATTAATGAATGAAATTGGAATTAGAATATTAATTAAGAAAGTGCAGGAAGTTGGAGCGCAATATGAAATTGCATTGACACCAATTTTCTGTCACGCATCAAATCATTATATGCGCATTTATTTAAGAGCGAGACAAGGTGCAGGAAGAACCGATGAGATTCTAAAACAGCACGGAATGTTTCGGGAAAAATTTGGTCCTATTTGGTCTGGTAAATTATGGGATGAAGAATTAGTTGAGAAGATGAATAAACTATCAAAAG
>Ga0209728_1000921_pt1 | contig 20177 bp, 47 predicted proteins | sample RifGroD1_FD_183997 | JGI IMG/M metagenome (GOLD analysis project Ga0209728, IMG submission 183997) | Groundwater microbial communities from Rifle, Colorado, USA - Groundwater D1 (SPAdes) (version 2) | ecosystem: Environmental > Aquatic > Deep subsurface > Groundwater | place: Rifle, Colorado... | reverse complement strand
TGTATAACAATCAAATAGAGGAGGTTAAAAATTATGTTTAAAGAAAAAGGGAAACTCTATTTAGTGGATCAAAACGATAATTCCCCTTGTTTTGGATTAGATGAAGAAATTGAAATCGAAGCAAATAATATCAATGAATACGGTAAAAAGGTTATGGATGCCATAGAAGATTATGCTCATTTTTTAGTAGCGAATGAAGATTTTGGATGGTCTGATATAGTTGGTTATCATGTCTGTAAAAATGGAGTTGACTACGAAATTAAGTGCGATTAATTGTATCTGGAGAATAGGCAATAACAGCGAGCAGCTATAATTGCATGGTTATTGCCTTTCTTTCGATTAAGCATAAAGGAGTGAGAAGAATGCCAGTATATTTTGACGCAGGACTTGCATTAGCAGAAGAAAAATTTCAAAAAACATTAAAAAGAATGAAAAGGGAGCAATCAATCAAAGAAAAATTGTCTAAGAAAGTATTGTCACAGATTCAAGATAAATCTGTACAAAATATCATTCGTTCTATAATTTTTTCAGAAGATAGTAAAATTGATTGGGAGAAAGTTGAACAAGTAATCAAATATTACATGCCTGAACTTACTTTAAATCAATAAATTTATCGGTATTATGAAAGGAATGATTAATTATGTATAGTGGAATTCAGGAGCGCATTAACAAAATCAAGAAATTATCTGAGCAAGAGAAAGAAGAATTGAGAGAATCTATCTATTATCATCATGATACCTGCCGGAAGTATTTACTTGAAAATCCTGATGTATCAATAGTGATTAGAAACGCTTTAGAAGATCGAATGATCATGTTGAACGGTGCAATTAGAAAATTATAGGGCAATCAATGCCCTTTAAAACCTCCAAACTGTAATAACAGCACACTTACAGAGATTGGGGAGTTTAAAGGATTATTGAATCCTAAAATAATTTATTGGAGGAATGTTAAAATGAATGCAATGGAAGAAGCATTGAACAAAGCGAACATTAAGTCAATCAATTTCAAGGATAAACAAATAGACGAAAAAGCAATTGCCCTAGATATTCAAATTGAATTCATGGAAAAATGGTTAAAGTTATTAGAGAGGAATGCGTCAGAAAAAGAAAAGTATAATCTAGTAATAAAGCATGGTTTTGTATCTATTCAACAATTCAATTTGTATATGACATGTATGAACGATGTTCATACTTTACAATGGGAGTTGGATGATATTAGAGACGATATTTCCGACAAAGAAATTACCAAACGTGAAAAAGAAATATCTGGAAAAGAGGCAATGGCAAAAAATATTAAGGACTTGTTTTATTATAAAATGGTACTAAGAGGTTTGGGCAAAAAAGATATTACACCATATGGTGAGGATGTTTTAAAAATGAAACTAAAATAAAATCACATAGAAGTACCATTTCCTAATATATCCAATAACAATAACAGAAAGGAAGTGAAAAACAAATGGGCGTAAATTTAAAATTACTCAAAGAATTTAAATTAATTTGCGAAGAACAGAATATTCCTTTTACTTTTCAAGCTTTTGACACGTTCGTTTCTCATATTTCTAAATAGTCTTACATACTATTAAAGTAAAATATAAAATTTTAGAAAGAGGGTAATATCAATGAGAATGAAAAGTGAAAAGAAATTACTTAAAATCCCTGTATCACATTTAAATGAACTCTATTTAGGCAAAGAAATGATCTACAATGGTGAACATGGCACACTCAGACCATTTAAAGGCCATATAATCCATATTGCCTATCTTGGAGGACTTGAACCAGTACCTTATGCTGAAGTAAGATTAAAAATATGGAATAACAGAACAGTTACCAAAATACTTCCATTGTCTGATGTTGTTCTAATTGCTTCTAATTCAAATAAATCCATTGCAGCATAATTTATGTATCTTACCAGAAACACGCTAGTAATAATGATGAAAATAATATATAATAATATTATTAGTGTGTAGGTAATAAGGTATATAAGTTAATCAAAAATAAATTAAAGGAGGTAATAATTTTGTTGAAAATGACAATTAATGATGTTCATAATGCCAATCGGGAAATAATTACTCAAGAAGCGTTAATGAAAGGGTTCAAATATGACGACAATAATCTTGATACTTTTGACGGTTGGGAAGAAAAAGGATATTATCCAAGAAGAGGGCAAAAGGCTTATATCCGTACACATCTTTGGACAAAAGGTAAGAATCGAAGAAAAATTCTTGAGTATTTGTTTCGGTATGATCAGGTAGAAAAGATTGGTAGAGATATGTTAATTAGTGTATAATTAGTATATGTTAGATTTGCTATAACAGCACGAATTATAACGTTCAGGAAATATCAAAAATTACGCCACTTTAAAATTGGAGAATATTACATGAACTTTATTTATTAAGAAGGAGTGCTGAAAATGAGTAAAATTGATATTAACGAAATCCAACAAGGAGATCTAGTTGACTTTGGATCATATGGAAAAATGTATGTTTGTAATCTCAATTATTCGGAAGAAAGTTTTTGGATTACTGACATAAAAGAAGATAGAGATAATTCTTGTGCTAGGGGATGGAGTATTAGGAAAAACTATGCTCAAAGTATTGTAGAATCGTTTCTGGACAATAAAGAAGACGAAGAGGATGAAGAATGTTGTCCTGAATGTGGAAGCGAAGATTTAACATGGGATTTTAGAAATCAATATTATGATTTTTGGACATGTAAAAACTGCAAACATGATAAAATTAGAACAGAAAGAACAGAGGATAAGGAGGAATAAAGACGAGTACTATAAAACTATTATTTAATCGTATTTAAGAAAGGAATGTATGATATGAAGAAAATTGTTTTAAATTTTAAAAATGTAATATCAGAACTTGAAAGTAAAGAATTAAAATTATGCTTTTTAAAAGATAGAGGTATATTTATTGAAGATAGACAGAAAAATCTATACAACATGGAAACTTATAGACATGGAGCGTATCTTGATAGATTAATCAAGGACGGCATTACAGTTGAATTCAATCTTGTAGATGGTAAAAATATAGGCGATTGGGAGAAGGAAATTTGGGGAGTTTTAGACGTAAAAGCTTTTATGGAAAGGCAATCTTTATTAAAAGTATAACCGAATGAAAAGCAAGTTTGAATGTATTTAAGAAAGAAAGGAATTGATTTTAAAAATGAAATATGTTGCAGAAATTATTAAGCAATGGAAAAAAGAAAGTGGAGCAGAAGGAGTAGTACAATTTAAATATAATTATACTACTAATACGTTAACAATATTCACCTTTTATTGTGGTTATCTTATTGGTGGCGCAGGAAGACTTGTCAAAAAATATGAAGAAATTCTTAGAAACGAAGTGTTACATGATTTAGTAGGGATTGAATTTAAAGAAACTGATTATTATGCAATATAAACTGGTCTGAGTCAGTATAAAACGCCTTAAGCTCAGAGCGTTAGCAGGGTTTATAAACAATCCTGCTAGGTGGTATAACAATAACAAGGAGGATGATTAAGGCCATGAGCAAAAATATTAATGATTTAATTGCACATCTAGAAAGTGATAAAGAGGGGTTACAAGAGAAGTTTGAAGCAAGGAAAAAGGAATATATTAATTCTTTACAAGATTCTTCAGCAGGACAAATTTTAAGTCAATACAGATACACAGAGTATACTAAATTAATTGACGAATTAAACGAAGTAGAGGCAAAATTAAGAACAGTTTATTATGTTACTCATTTGTTAGAATCAAATCAAAAGTAAAATTCGAAGGATTTAAATAATATTAGTTGGTTTTTTGTTCTTAGAGTACATTATAATAATTAGTGTATTCTATAGAGTGAAAACTCCAAATTAATATAAGGAGGGTAGAAAAATAAAACTGAATATATAAGTTATAAATAAAAATAGGAGGAATATAATAAATTGGCATCAACTAAACAGATAGAGGTAGCAGAGAGACATAGAAAAGAAAAATTGGCACGAGAGCATAAATTAATTAATGGTATTGATCATAAATTTTGTAGCAAACATCATATTTACTTTCCAGAAGAAGATGCTTGGTTTCCATCAACGTTAGAATTCTTTTACAATAACAATAAAAATAAATCTGATTATTTATCTCCTTATTGTAAAAGATGTGCTAGTGATAAAGCAAGTATTAATTATCTAAAAAACAGAGAAAGAAGTGACTTAGCTCATAAAAAATATGAAGGATCTAAGAAACACAAAGCATGGTCTAAAAGAAATCGTTTAAAATTTAAAGATAAAAGAAAAAATGGCAACAAAATAATCCCATTAAATTAAAAGGATATAATTTAAAACATAGACAACATGATATCACTGAAGCAGAATGGAGATCGTGTTTAAAAGTATTTAAAAATACTTGTGCATATTGTGGAATTTCTGAAAAAGAAAGTCTAAAGATACATAAACAAGTTCTTCATAAAGAGCACGTAGATAATAAAGGATATAATGATCTAAGAAATGCCATACCAGCTTGTAAAAGTTGTAATACAGGAAAACATCAAGATAATATGGAAGAGTGGTATAAAGATAGAGACTTCTACAATAAAGAAAGATTGGATAAAATAATATGGTGGTTAACCGAAGGTTATAAAGATTACATAGAAGACAAACCTCCATACAGAATAATTAGAAAACACAATGAAGATAAGAAGACTTTTCATTGGGAATTATGGACTGTCGATGAGTACAGAAATATGATAGAATTAATTAGTATTAGGGACAAAAAGAAACAAATAATAATTGATATTAAAGGAGGTATTTTAAATGAAAAGTTAATTCAAGAAAATACTAAATAAATTATTATCTTATGGTAGTTATAGTAACGATGGTCAGGACAATTTTCAAAAGTCCGTTATTCAGACATTAGAGAATCCGAAAATATATATCTTGTTCTATTGTAATTTTTGCCAAACTAATATATAATATAATTAAGAATTAAACAAAGAGGAGTGATACATATTATGAAGAAGGAAATATTTGATATCAATTATCTAATGAAGGGAATCATGAGAGAAAAATACTTTTATGTTCCTGCTGAATGTTTAGAAAAGATTAAAAGTATCCTAACCAAGAAAATGATGATTGATAAAACAATTAAACATTATGGGTGGTCTTATCATGAACATAAAGGAATGTATTTAGTAGGATTAACAGAATGGCATCGAGTAGGAACAGATGTATATTGTTATTTGGCGGCATAAGATAAAAGGTAGATTTGAAAGGGTGACGAAATGATTATAGGTCAACAATGTCTTAACTGTGGAACAGGTAGTGGCGTAGAAGAAGAGATTTGTCCAAACTGTGGATGTCACATATTAATTGATATTGATATCGAATAGCATCGGATGTAATGTTAAAGAGCAAAAGTATTTAAGAATATGAAGGAGTGTTTTATAATGGAAATTAATTTAGCAACAAAGGAACAATCACTAGAGGAAAATGTATGTGTGAAATTAGAAACAAAATAGAAGGAGCAAGAGTCAGTGTTAATCAAGGAATGGATGGACATAAAACATTTGATTTCGTATATGATTATATGGTGTTTTCTCAAAAAATAGGTTTATTAAAACGAGAATCTTTAGACATATTATGGAATGAATTGAGAGACGTAACGTGTGATGACTAAACCCAATTAAAATTTGAAAGGATGATTAAAATGAAAAATAGGTTTTACATTAATGAACAAGATTCTCATTGGGGTGATTTTAATTATGTTATAACACCAGAAGGCAAAAAGATTGAATACTCTTTTCTTTGTACACGAAACGAAAATAACCCTCCAAATGATTGTGGTTATAGATTAGCATATGAGACAAATAATGATGATTATGGTATTATTGTCGATCCTTTTAACATGAGAGCAGATGAATTGTAACATTTATTGTATTAATTCTAAATTAAGAAATCAAGAGGAGTGTGTACATAATGAAAAATAATTTAATACCTGCTATCGGAAGTACAAATGGAATGGGTAGAGATTTAACCAATGAAGAAATAATATCGTTTACTCAAAGAAATTGTTTCAAAATATCCAAAAAACAAATGGTAAAAAGAATACTATCGTTTATCAAAAACAATAATATATCTCATGCAGATAAAAATCTTTTCAATAAAATTCTAGGAGATACTAAAATTTTAAACAAGCTTCAAATTTGCACAGATGGTTCGTATGTTAACGGCAGAATCTATTATAAAAACTTCTTTAATGATTATAAAAATGTTATGATGATTACTGGAATGTATTGGTATGATCATTATGTAGAAAATATAGGTGTAAGTATACTTGAAAAACTTAATTATATGAAATATAATTTTGAGGTAATATATTTACATTTGGTTAATGACGGTAAGGCATTAGAAGATAAAATATGGCGAGACGAAATGGATGAATTGATGCCAGATATTGATGATTATTTTGGAGAAGATTATTACTATGAAGAAGCATAATAGACCCAAATAAAAACAGTCTTTTGTGGGACTATAAAATAAGAAAAGGATGATTATAAATGTTAAATTGTTTATGTATTAAGGATAATTTAAGATGGAAAGCAGGAGACAAACCATATTTATATACAGTATATAATAAGTGGTATGTAGATGGTTATATTATTAGTTACTCAGACTTTATAGAATACTTTAGAACTTTAAATGTAGATGAACAATTAGCATATAGAAAGGAAGATTAAGATGAAAATTACATACTATATAAATAAAATGCGAGAAGAAGAAAATGAGATGGAGATATCTGGTATATATTTTTCTCATAAGAAAGAAACTGCTTTAATGATTCTTTTAAATGGGGAAAGAAAAGAAATATACTTAGATGGTATAATTTCAATTAAACAATAAAACTAGTGTTTGATTTGATAAGAAAGGAATTGATAAACAATGGGATACTCAATCTATAAAATTAATTTTGACACTCAAACACATACTGTTCTTTATGACTGTATTGAAACAATTGAGGAGGCAGATTTATTAGCACAATTAGCAATGAGCAATAAATATTATACAAATGACTTGATTTTTATTAGTGCTGGTTACAATAGAGATATTAAGAGTGATCCATATTTATATAATAGGGCGTTGGAGTTGGCTGAAGAATATAAGAATGAAAGGAAGAAATAAAAATGTTAACTAAAAGAAATCCTTACGGATATATGTTGCCAAGTATGATGGAATTATTAATACTTACTCAACAAGCAAAAAGTGAATTTAATTCCCTTCCTCAAGATGAACAAGATAGAATCAATACAGAGCGTGAATCATTACAAGAACAGAAAAAGGTAAATGAGTGTATTCAGCAAGGTTTATGTCCTGATTGTCTAGGAAAGCTTATCAGAGGCAAGAAGGATAAAAAGAATGGATATAAGAGGACTTGGAAGTGTTTGAAATGTGATAAGGATATTGTTAATTAGAAAGAAGGAGATTAATAATGAATAAATTCATAATCATGAAAGAAGCATTAGAGAAAATTTCAAATGCATGTGATACTTTTGATATGACGGGGAAAAGTGATTATGATTGTTTTGAGGAGTGTATATTTATTGCTTCAAAAGCATTAAGTTTATTAGAAGAAGAAAAACATTGTTTGGTTGATCTTTGTGTATATAATTTACATTATAAATGTCCTCATAATAATTATTTGTCATTTTCAAAGCAAATTAAAACTACAGATGAATGTCCATTTGGGTTAACCAATCAAACATGCAACTTATAGGAAAGGATGTGGTTAAATTGCTTGTATATTATTAATAAATAATTATGTTAATTAAATAATAAAATTGGAGGATAGTTTTATTGAGTATTAAGGGGATAGATACACATGCACAATTTAGATTAAATCATAGAATAAACGACAATGGAGTAACCGAAAGAAGATGTACAAAATGTCTCGAATGGAAGGAGGAAGATTTAAATAATTATTATATGAAAAATAAAAAGAAACCTAAACTTGGATATATCCCAGAATGTAAAATATGTACTATTAAAAGAACTCAAAGCAATTATGACCCCATACGCCACACTGAATTAACTAATTCATATTATCATTCCAATCCAGAATACAAAAAACGTAAGAAATCATATAATTATACCGAAGAAGAAAGAGAAAGAAAAAGACAATGGCGATACGCACATCCCGAAAAACTAAGGGAATATAGTAAAAAACACAGAATTCATGATATCACTGAAGCTGAATGGCGAAAAGAATTAAAGGTTTTTAATCATGAATGCGCGTATTGCGGAATCAGTGAAGAAGAGCATAAATTATTATATAATCAAAAATTACATAAAGATCATGGTTATCCAGATGGAGCAAATGATTTAAGTAATGCTATACCTGCTTGTAAAAATTGTAATAGTTTCAAACATCAAGATAATATAGAAGAATGGTACATACAACAAGAATTTTTTGATATAGAAAGATTAAATAAAATTAATTGGTGGATTACTGAAGGATATAAGGAATACATAGATGATAAACCTCCTTATCGAATAATTAGAAAACAAAATGAAGGTCGAAAAGATTTTAACTGGGAGCTATGGACTGTTGACAATAAGCGAAATATGATTGAGTGTATAGACATAAAACCTAAAAAGAAAGATATAAATATTAGTATAGTTAAACTTGGTTAATTAAGATTTAAAGAGAAGGGAACTATTTTCTTTCTCTTTAAATAAAAAATAAGGAGGACTTAAAATGATATCTCAAGAAACATTTACCAAAATCGAATATGAGCATGGTTGTGGTTACTGGAATTTATGTTGGGAACATGCTTGCCCATGTGCTATTACAGTGGAAAACAAGGGGTTGCAAGAAAGTATTTATAATGCTTTTTGTGAAGAGAATAGGAAAATATCTGAGGAAAGTGATATTGAAGATTTCAATGCTGATTACGAAGAAGATTTTGAAGAAGGATATGAATGTCCATTCTGTGGTCAATTAATTTATATTGATGGTTCATGTGGTTGTTAATTAATTTAAAAAAGAGGTGTTTTTATGTTTGGTTTAGTACGAAAGAAAGATGTTGTTGAGAAAATAGAGTATATTGAAAACAATATTAAAGAATGGGAAAATATATGGAGTGATTCAAGGGATGAGAATGTTAGGATTACTGTAACACATACTTTAAATACCATTAATTGGTTAGTTAAGAATACTAAACAATATTTTAAAGGAGGATTTTGAATTATGAAAATACCATTGGGGAAATATAGGCAACTTGAATTTAGTAAATGGTTATTAGTAATCATAGGAGTATTAATTTTAATAGGGGTAGGGATTCATTTAACTGGTGGAGATTTATATGTATCTATATTTATTCCTTTTTCACTTTTGTTTCTTAGTTTAGCAAGTAGTCAAAGAAGTAGAATTGAACGTCAAAACGCCGAGCAAGAAATAAAAGAAGAAGATGAAAGATTAAAAAGATTAATTAAGGAAGTCATAAACGAAAAGTAAACGAAGTAAATAAAACCGTAATTTTAAGAACTTAAATACTAAAATAATATTTTTTATTTATCTCATTTTAGTATTGCATTACTAAATTATAGATGATATAATAACTCAAGAGATAAAAACAAGCCAAAGAAAGTAGGTGAATACATACAGTCATGAACTTCATAGAACAGAAGGATCTTGAAAATCTCATCACAAAATTCAACAACATAGATTCTTCGATCATCAAAAAGAACTTAATAAGAACTATTGATGATTCACAGTATAATCGAAGCAATCAAATGTTAGCTGATAAAGTTGGAGTAAGCGTTCAGACTATTTACCTTTACAGGCAACCTAATAAGCAGACCAATATTAGTTTCGATGTTGTTTTAAGATTAGCCAATGCATTAGGAGTTAAAATCGAAGACTTAATAGGTAGGAAAGAAGGAATAAATATGAAAAGATTATTGATGTTAAAACCAAGAGAGTGTGCTTCAGGAGATACAAAAGTGGGAAAGATTTATGATATAACTAGTGACAAATTATCAGTATGGGACAAAGAAACTGATGATGGTACTCAATATGAATATAACCAAGAAAATGTTGAAAAATATCCAAATGGTGTTAGATGGGTAGAGATTGATGATGAAAGCAGTTCTGATTCTTTTGATGTGGATGATAATGATGATAGATTTATTATATTTGAAAATGATAAAGAATTAGCACATGAATTGATAGACAGAATGGATGGATTGGATAAAACAATAGTTAATATGGCTATGATGTTTATGAAAGACAAATAGGGTCAATGTCTAATTTTAAAGTGTATAAAGGAGGAAACAAAATGTCAGAAGAATTAGCCAAGAAAATTATCAATGCATTTAGTGAGTTTACACCAAAAGAAGCAATGCTTAAAACCAAAAATTCTAAAAGTGTTCAAGATATTTTAACTCAAAAATATGGTGAAAATGGTTATGCCGAATTAACAAGAATCAAATCAGAGGATTGGGGTAAAGCTTGGAGATTATTTGAACAGTATTATGGAGTATTTATTCATGGAGATTATGAAGAATTAGTAAAATAGAATTGACTTGACAAAGGGCAAGCAATTAAAGGAGTTATATTATTATGACAACTATATTTTTCATTCCAGTTATGTTCGAAAATCATATTGAAAATTCTAGACTAATTAAACCAGTAGATTTTGAGAATTATAATCCAAATGAATATCCACACTTTCATGTATTTATGTCATTACATTTAGGTCATACCATTGATCATACTACATTAGAAGAGAATGCAAACATTATTGCAGATATTCCAGATGATGAAATTAGGAAGGTCACGATAGGTCAATTAATCGATAAAGGGTTATGGATAGAGAATAGTAGTTATATTGTGTAAGGAGGTGTAATAATGACATACAAAGAAGCATTTTTAGATTTGCATAGTAGATTAGATAAAGCAGAAATTGAATTAAAAACTATACTTCTTGCTCATTTGCCAAATTCCGAAGAACATAAAAGATTAAAAGGTAAAATTGAAGGAATGCAATTGGCAAAGGATTATATGAGGGGTTATGTTGATTCTGTTGAATAATCCTCAAATGAAAGGATGGTTTTATTGGGTATGAAAGGAGTTGGTGATATATATGACTGAACTAAAATATAATTAACATTACTAGTGTAAAATAAAAAGAAAGAGGTTTAATGGATAATATATGACAAAGATAAATACTCATGCACTATATAAATTAAATCACAGAACCAATGATAGTGGAATAATTGAAAGGAGATGCACCGGATGCCAAAATTGGTTTGAAGAGAACACCGATAACTTTTATTTAATGAAAAAGTCTGAACCGAAAAGAGGTTTTCATGCTCAATGTAAAAAATGTGTTGTTATTAAAACAAATGAATATAAATTAAAAAATTATGAAAAGGTTTTAGCTAAAATTTACGATTGGCAAGATAGGAATAAAGAAAAAACATTAAAAAGATGGCATGATTATAATGTAAAAAATAAAGACAAACAAAAAATATATACTGCCGAATATCAAAAAGCACATCCAGAAAAAATGAAAGGGTATAGAGAAAATCATAGAGATCACGACATTACACCCAAAGAATGGAAGCATAATCTTGAAATTTTCGACAATGCGTGTTCTTATTGTGGATTGCCAGCAGAGGAACATATCGCTACTAGAAAAGGCAAAGAAATAATTATGAGTCTTCATAAAGAGCATGTGGATGACGAAGGGTATAATGACTTAAGAAACTGTACCCCTTCGTGTAAATCCTGCAATAGCACTAAAGGAGGTAAAACAATTGAAGAATTATTTCAATTGAAATTTATTGAAGGATTCACAGAGGAGAGATATAATAAAATTGTCTGGTGGGTCGAGGATGGTTATAAAGATTATATTGAAGATAAACCTCCTTATCGGAGAATAAGAAAAAAGAATGAAAATAACAATAAATTCCATTGGCAATTGTGGACAGTTGATGAAAAAAGAAATACAATAGAGTGCATAGCAACAGCAGACACAAAGAAGAGTTTAGATATATTTATTCAAGAATATTTTAAAACAGCATAATTTACATATAGTGGTTATTGGAGTTATATAATTAGCAACTCCAATAACCAAATTAATACTACTTGAAAGGAGATTCATAATTATGCGTAAAGAAGACTTAGTAAAATTGTTAAATGGTGAATCTGTAAAAGTTGGCAAGAATCAAATTTATTTAGATGGTGATGATTACTTTGTAGTTGAGAAATATGATCACACTGAAAACAAAGTAGAATTTTTTAATGTATTCGAAGGATATAGGAGTATTGAACTTGCAATTAAAACTGCAAAAGAGATTTAAAAACTATTTGAATGGAATAAAAAGGAGGAAGAAATCATGAAAGATAAATTATTAAACACCTTTTCAACAGAAAGCAATGGAGAAATTATTAGGGTTAATATTTTACAGACTGATAAAGGCATCGTCTTTGATATTGTCGGTAATTCGATGGATGTTTTTATCAATGGAGAAGAATTCTATAGTAAATATGATAAAGAAGAGTACAAATATATTCCATCTCATTTAAGGAGTTTTGTTGAAGAGAATTTATGTTCTTATAATATATTAAAAGAGGGGTCAGATGTTCAGTGTGATCTATTATTAGAAGGAAAAGAATATTTTTTAAAAATCCCAACTAATAAATCAAAGAAAAACAATTTGACATTAACCGATTGGCTTATTGATTATAAGATGTTAGTTGATGGTGGTAAAAAGATAGACGTAGAAATGGAAAAGATAAATTATAACGTGTTTTTAAATAATGTGAAAGACTATGGTTATGAAATTAAAGTAAGCCATGATGGTAATGATTATGATAATTGGGTTAAGTTAGAAGTCCCAATTAATGATTTTGATTTAGTAAGGATTAAACAATGTTTAAATTTATGGCAGAAATACAATCAATATTTAATTGATACTTATTTGGATGGTAAATACTAAACTAACCCAACAAAGCACGATTTGATCGTATTGTAAAATGAAAGGAATGATTATCATATGGAAAAGATTAGTGGAGCATTATTATATGACATCACTGAAAAAATAATTGAGAGTAATAACATTGAAACTGAAAACAAATTCAATCAACTCTGTGTATGGCAAGGTACTGTCTTAGGTGATTCATCAATAGAAGACTTTACAAACTTTTTCAAAGAAAAATTAAATGCAAGAGTTAAATTCTGTGAAGAAGTTAAAACAAATGGTAGTATTGAGCGCAATGAAGAAGGTGGAAGAAACGATATTTTATTCTATGTACACGATGATGACATTCCTAATTTTGCATTAAATAGATTTGCATATGGTATTCGATGGTGGGAAGACGTTGTTAGTTACAACGACAATTCATATTTGTACAGTCAAGAGGTATTGGATAAATATGAGGTTAAGTGGTAGAAAGGAATGAAGATGTTAAAATGGCAAAATGGAATTATAAACTCGAAGAAGAGGGACTGAAATTACGAGAATTAACATTTACATCAAAAGAGGCAGAAACAATTGAACAAATTGAGGTATGTTGTAGATCATTATTGAAACAATTAACCAATAAAGATAAGGAATATTATGAAGATAAGATTGAAGACTTATTAAATTTAATTGCAGGAGAAGCAGATACTATTAGAAATAATCCAGATGAAATCACTAAGGAATGGGATTTTAAAGATATAGAAGAATTAGTTAATTCGAGACTATCTGAGTTCTATGATATTTGCGATGATTGTAGATGTTGGGTGCAAATGTAGCTCCGAGGAAATATTTCCTTAGATATGGAGATGTAAAATGAACACCACTAAAAATATGAAATTAGATACCAATAAATTTTCCTCAAGATTACATCAACTAATGAAAGAAAAATGTTTAACCACATATTCCTTAGGTGATATAATCTATTTAACTCCTAGTGCTATATCCAGATATATTAATGCTAAAATGTCACCTAAAAGAACAACGGTAGAAGCATTAGCAAAATATTTTAATGTTAATTCTGCTTGGCTTATGGGTGTGAATGATGTGCGAGGTATTTATTTATCAAATGAAAAGCTAGAAAATAATCAGAAGCAAGAGAAATGTCTGATATTATCAGATGATCAGATATTGTTGTTGCTTAACTGCATAAAAATCCAACAAATGCAAAGTGAACTGCTAACAGGTAAGGAAAATTTTCAGTTAAGTGATATTGAAGTTATTCTTGAAGATTATATGGGGAAGTAATATTGAGGAGGAATTAGCATATGAAACATCTATATGATATTGGTCAAAGAGTCCAAACGCTCAATAAAGAAATTAGCAAACTACAATCAGAAATTATTGATACTTTGGAATGGCAAAGAGATCAGGGATTAAGACCCAATAAATATTGTGATGCCATTACGGGAAGAAAAATGAGGATAGCTGTAATTGAGGGAGAAATTAGGGGTTTAAAATGGGTAGCAAATGAAGGAGGATTTAATCAATGAAGCAAAAAACTATAGATAAATTAAAAAAAGATTTGGTAAAAGATAAGGGTAAAGAGGAAGGGTTTAATAAAAACAAAGATTTTGTCTATGATATTGAGTTTCTCCCTGTATTAACTAAAAGAGATAAGAGTGGACATTTAGAAGAAGTAACCAGTTATTCAAATAGATTATTATTTGTCTATGAAAATGAAGACAATTAACGCTAAATTTTAATCCTATGGATCAGGAACTTTATGGGATAAGAAAGGATGATATATTTTATGCGTTGTCAAATTTGTGAACCATTAATTAAATTAGTTGAATCAAATTTACCAACAAGATATGATGAAAATAGTAATACATTTATTCGAGAATATTATTGTTTTGCGTGTAATACTTTGTATGAATGCTATTCTCAATCTGGAGACATGATCCAAGAGAATCTTAATATTGTAGAATAATGAAATCATTGCTAGATTAGGCTTACAAGGTTCTGTAAATCCCAGCAAAGACTCATTTGATGCTACTTATATAATTCGCAAACCCTTGTGTAACAAGAACTTTAAGATGGAAGGAATGATTGAAATTGCAAGAAGCTATTAAAAAAGAAACCATGAAGTTTGAAAAATCTAACGAGGAAGATGATTTAGAATTATTCATCGGACTGTATAAAGATAAATCATTTTGGTTAAGTATGGATACCAATAACTGGGATTCTGGAGCAAGTATTGAAATTTAGCAGAGAAGAATTAATTAAAGTTAGAGATATGATTAATAGAATTTTAGAATAATTTTGGTAACGAAAGGTTGATTTAAATGAAAAAGGAACAAAAAGAAGAAACACATCGCATGATCCACGTTCTCAAAAACAATACACCATGTTCCACTTATGGAGGAAATCAAGTCATTGCTCAAGATTCAAAAGAAAAGCTAGAACAATACAAGCAACAACTCATAGATTATGGTTATGAAGATGTTTTCACCATTGAAGAACAGGAGCATGGAGGTTGGAGTAGCGTAATTAGATATAGTGGTTATAACTTATCAGAACATGATGGATTACTTTATACTCAAAGAAATATTGATTTTGCTCAGAGAAGAGTTAATGATAGAATATTTAATTTGAAGCAAATGATTGAGAATTTAAGTGAATTAAAATTGAGTGTTCCAGATGGATATGCAAGTAGTTATGATGATGTTATTAATTCACTTAAAGTTATGGTTATGGATTTAAGTAAAGAAAAATTGAAGATTAAGATGGAATAAGGAGGAGTAGTATTGATAAGACAAGAAGAGGAAAATGGATTAAAATAACAATTTTATTTTATTAAAGAAGAAGAAAAGATTAAAATGATTCATACATCAGAAATTATTGAAGTTTTTCAAGTAGATGAGGGAGAATGGGTAGTAAAAACTCATATTGTATTTTTTAGTTCAAAAGGTAAACAAAATGAAATATGTGGAGATGTGTCAATTTATTGCTCCTTTAATACAATCACAGAAGCAATAGATGCATTATTGGAAACTTTAAATGAGTCAGGAGTAATATTAAGAGACAAATTTACTTTAGCTTATACTTATATGGGAATTAAAGATCAAGATAATCCTCCTGTGAGTGAAAATTGGAAAGAAAATATTATTAGTGAGGCAGAATCTAGAGGTTGGGAAGCGTTTGTAGAGATTGTTGATTAGATAATAATTTAAAAAAGGAGAGATAAATATGATTGATGTTCTAAATAGTAATACTCTTAAAAAGCGTTTTGTTAAGGATTCTGATATTCCTATTTCCGTATTCAAAGAACCATATTTTATAAATAGAGTTAATCTTCTTGATGAATTATTTGATAGTAAATCAAAATGGGAAGAATTTGTACAAGAAGTTTCTATTTTCGAAAATGAGCAACAGTATTTTGAGCATTATAATCAAGTTAAAGATGCTGTTATTGACCATATCAAAAGTAAGTCAGAATACCAAGATTTCAGCAATTATGATTTTAATACCTACAAGGTTAATAATTATGGCATAGGGGATCATGGAGTATTTAAACCAATAAATAATGGTAAACGACTTCTAAGTTTTGACTTAAAGAAAGCAAACTTCCAAGCATTCAAACATTTTGATTCTAATCTCTTAGATAATTGTAATTCTTATGAATATTTTATCTCAAAATTTGTTAAATTGGAACATATTATTAATTCTAAGTATATTAGACAAGTAATTTTTGGAGCTTGTAATCCAAAACGTCAAGTGACTATTGAAAAATATTTAATGAGTTATATTCTAAATATTATCATTGATTCTGTCGGAGTAAAAAATGTTCTATCATATATGCATGATGAAATAGTTATTGATATCACATCTATAAATAAATCAATTGTGACACAACTCATTAAAGATGTTAATAATTACAGTTGGTTAAAGGATATTCAAGTAAAACATGAGGAATATGTTGTCTACAAAATACCCAACACTGAATTTTATGTTCAATACTTTGATGACGATACTTATAAATTTAAGTGTGTTCCTGCATTATTTTATCCTATCATTGTTAAGCAATTTAACGGATTATCAGTTGATGACATGGATTTAACTTTTTACCATGAAGGATATTTGAGTAAGTTTATAGAAGTTCCTAAATTTATTTTCAAGGATTTAAATACACTATTAAAGGAGAGTAATAATGGCGTTATGTAAATATGCAATTAATAGAACATTTTTTGATAAAATAGATACAGAAGAAAAGGCATATATTCTAGGTTTTTTATATGCAGATGGTTATAATCACGAAAAAAGAGGATGTGTAAAAATAAGATTACATATACAAGATGAAGAATTGTTGATAAGAATAAGAAATTTAATATTTATTGACAAACAAAGACCATTATATTATTCTAAAAATAGATCACAATGTGAATTGGTAATTGATAATAAATATATGTCTAAACAATTAGCATTATTAGGATGTGTTCAAGCTAAAAGTTTTAAATTAAAATTCCCAGAATTTTTAAATGTAAATTTAATTCCTCATTTTATTAGAGGTGTTTTTGATGGGGACGGCTGTATATCTTTAGCTCAACTAAAAACAGGAGAAAAGAAGACAGTATTTTCAATAATTGGGTATCGTCCTTTCATTAAAAGAATCAATGATATCATTTCTAAAGAGTGTAGTTTAAATTGTGGAAAACTTATGAATTATAAAGGAAAAAGCAAGAAAATTGCAACTTGTGCTTTTAGTGGATGTAGACAAAATATAATTATACGAGATTATTTATATAATCATAGTACAATTTATCTACAAAGAAAGTATAATAAATTTAAATTATTAGGAACTTTAGAATGGGGAACATACGGAACACAACAGAAAAAAGATGGTACTCCTTTTAATACAATAGCTTTCTGTAATTTATGTGGAAAAGAAATTATAAAATCTCTACAACATCAATATGAAAATAAAATATATTGTTATAAGTGTTTTATGGATAATTATTATATTTCTAAGAAAAAGACTTTGAATGAAATTATAATTAAAGATAATTATGCAATATTAATTATTAAAGATAAGAATATATTATTTGACATAGAAGATATCGACACAGTGAATTTATATAAATGGCATATAGAAAATGGGTATGTTATTTCTAGAACAAGATATCCTAAACAGTGTATTTATTTACATAGGTTATTATTAAAACTATCTGAAAATGAAATCATTAAATTTAAAGATAACGACAAATTAAATTGTAGAAAAAATAATTTTGAAGTGAGGGGTAAATATGGGCGTAAAAACAATTAATGAGATTAAAAATATATTAAATGGTGAATCATATGATTTCTTAAAAACCAATGAGCACTTAGGAGAAAATATTATTCTACTCACACTAAGTGGTTCTTATAGTTATGGATTGGCACAAGAAAATTCGGACTTAGACGTAAGAGGTATTGCCTTGGAAAGACCAAATGAATTATTAGGATTAGATATTTTTGAGCAATTTGAGAACAAGGAAACAGATACTACAATCTATGCTTTCCGCAAAATGATTAATCTATTATCAAATTGTAATCCAAACTGTATTGAAATTCTTGCAACAAATCCAGAGCATATTTTGATTATGACTGATGAAGGTAAATTATTAAGAGACAATATTAGCCTGTTCTTATCTCAAAAAGCAGGTAGGTCGTTTGGCGGTTATTCTACCCAACAACTTAGAAGACTTCAAAATGCTTTAGCAAGAGATTCATATGAGCAACCAAAGAAAGAGAAACATATTTTAAACAGTATTAATATTTTACATCTTCAAGAACATTATAAGCCATTCACAGATGAAGAAGTAAAATTGTATATTGATAAAACCGATAGAGAGGATTTTGAAACTGAAATATTTATTGATATTAATCTGAAGCACTATCCTCTTAGAGAATTTAAAAGCATCCATGCAGAAATGAGTAATGTAATTATTAATTATGATAAACTTAATCATAGGAATAATAAGAAATCTGAGATTAAACTCAACAAACACGCCATGCATTTGATACGATTATTGATAACTGGAACAGAAATTCTTCAAGGCAAACCAGTGACTACTTATAGACCAGAAAGAGAATTTTTATTAGACATTCGCAATGAAAAATATTCCTTTGAAGAGATTTTTGAAATGGTTGATAAATATGAAGCAGAATTTATGTATGCAAAACAGAATAGTCCATTGCCACAAGAACCAGATTATAAGAAGATTAACGAATTGACAATTGAGATTAATAAAAGAGCGATTGAAAGGATGTAATAAATTGCCAAATTTTAGAGATTTAACCGGACAAAAATTTAATCATTTAGTAGTTCTTGAACAAGGAGAAAGTTTTATTAACAAAAGTGGCAGGAATTATGTTATGTGGATATGCCAGTGCGATTGTGAAGATAAGACTATTTTTTCTGTAAGAGCAGATGCACTCACAACCGGCAACACTAAAAGTTGTGGATGTTCTAATAAAAGGAGTTCTATACATAATTTATATTATACAAGACAGAGAGTAATTTTATCAAATATGAAACAAAGATGTTATAATATTAATGATAGTGCATATGGAGACTACGGAGCAAGAGGAATTAAAATATGTAGTGAGTGGTTAGATAAATCTAAAGGGTTAATTAATTTTTATAATTGGAGTATTAATAATGAATATGAAGAAAATCTAACAATTGACAGAATTAATGTTAATGGTAACTATGAACCAAATAATTGTAGATGGATAACTAAAGGAGAACAAAATAGAAATAAAAGAAGCAATGTGTATGTAACAGTTAATGGTGAAACTAAATTATTAATTGATATCGCAAGACAATATGGTAAAAAATATCGCACAGTAATGTCAAGATATGAAAATGGTTATAGGGGAGATGAATTAATAAATTATGATAATCGATAAAAATAAAATTCCTGATGAAGCTTTATACGTTTTAAATAAATTAAAAGCAAGTGGATTTGAAACATTCCTCGTAGGAGGTTGTGTTAGAGACTTGATATTAAATAAAACTCCAAAAGATTTTGATATTACTACTCAGGCATTACCTGAACAAGTAATTGAATTATTTGATCACACTATCTTGACTGGTTTACAACACGGAACTGTCACAGTTATGATTAATCATATCCCAATAGAAACAACGACATTTAGGAGCGATGGTAATTATTCTGATAGTCGTAGACCTGATTCTGTAG
>Ga0209728_1000920_pt1 | contig 20185 bp, 24 predicted proteins | sample RifGroD1_FD_183997 | JGI IMG/M metagenome (GOLD analysis project Ga0209728, IMG submission 183997) | Groundwater microbial communities from Rifle, Colorado, USA - Groundwater D1 (SPAdes) (version 2) | ecosystem: Environmental > Aquatic > Deep subsurface > Groundwater | place: Rifle, Colorado... | reverse complement strand
TGGATCTCTCCAACTACAGCGAGGATAAACGAAAATACAGCCATACAACGGCCTTCTTTGGTCTCAACCAAACCGATGGGGAAGCCGAGCTGGGATTGTTCCGGATTAATCAGTTAATTGTTCGAAGCGGAAAACGAGGAAAGAAATACGCAACTATTTGCCAGCGGCTCGAAATGGGTCGCCCATTTCTGGGGTCATATTAATGCAAACCAAAATAATAATCCCGGTAAGTGGAGGCAAGGATTCGACACTTTGTTTATTATTGGCGATTGAAAGGTATGGCAAAGAAATTTGTGTTCCATTATTTCATGATACTGGTTGGGAGCATCCAGAAACATATGCTTATCTTTCTCGCCTTGAAACAAGACTTGGAATAATAATTCAAAAATCACAAAAAGGAAAATTACATGGAAAAGATTGTTTAACAATGGAGAGTTTAATAATCGAAGCTAGAAGATTTCCTTCTGGGAAGGTAGGAAGATTTTGTTCTAAACATTTAAAAATAGAACCTAGTGAAAGGTGGATACGGGCAAACTGTACTAAAGGTGATGAAATTTGGTACGGGATGAGATTAAAAGAAAGCATCAATCGAAGAAAAAGATATAAAAACTTTATATCCGAAGCCGTGTATGATTATGATGAAATATTTTCAAATTCAAGTAAATTTTTTGCATTAAATTCAATCAAAGTAAAATTACCGATTTTAGAATTATCTACAAGCCAAGTTTTTGATGAAATCAGAAAAAGAGATATCGAAATAAATCCATTATATTTCGAAAAGACGAATGACAGAGTCGGTTGTTATCCTTGTTTTTTAACATCAAAAAAAACTCAACAAAAGATGTTCAATACTGAGTTTGGAAAAATTCAGCTAGCAAAAATACGAAAACTTGAAAAAATCATCGGAAAGAAATATGAGAATATTCAAGATAAAGACGCGCCTTGTGGATTCTGTTTAATTTAAAAAGGAGAGGATATGTCAATCACAGTAACCAAGAAATTTAATTTTTGTTATGCCCATCATTTGCCGGAATATGACGGAGACTGCGCCCGTACTCATGGCCACAATAGTAATGTGGAGGTCGAATTCACCAATGAGTATGGCCAACTTCCGAGACCATATCCTGGCATGGTAGTTGACTTCAAGGATATCAAGAAAATTGTCGGGCCGATTATCGACCAGCTCGATCATCGGTACTTAAACGAGATCCTCGACCCATTCAATCCAACCGCCGAGACCATTGCCAATTGGATTGCTGGTCATATAATGGAAACCCCCCTTGGCCCGGGATTGGTCCGGGTACAGGTTTCTGAAACTGATGATTCCTTTGCCACCTGGAGAAAATAATGAATCCCATAAAAATTAACATTGTGTCGATTTTCTTTTCGATCTCCGGGGAAGTCAATATCTGGCCGCAAGGAGCCCCGACCATTTTCATACGTTTTGCAAGTTGTAATTTGGCTTGCCACTATTGTGATACCAAGCAATCAATCAATGCTGCCGGCACGACGATGACCATTGAAGAAATAGTCGAGCAGGTTGATTCTTTTGATTGTGACCGGGTTTTAATCACCGGCGGGGAGCCTCTGTTGCAAAAAGATGGTCTCCGGGAATTAATCAGGGAATTAAATACCCAGGGGTATATGACCAGCATTGAAACAAATGGTTCTCTTCCCCTGGATATCTACCCTGAGCATCCCAATTGTTGGGTGGTCGATATCAAGATGCCGGGGAGTGGGTATTTTGATTCGATGATCCTGCCGGAAAAGCACCTGGAAGATGCCGAAGCCGGGGATAATTTGATTTTCAAGTTCCCGATTGAGGATGAACGAGACTTCCAAACCGCGGCCGATATTATAAAGGATCTGGATGAGACCAGCTGCGGCCTGGCCCTTTCTCCGATTTCGCCCTTGACTGCCGCTGAATTATGGGAATGGATGGTCAGAGATGGTTTGACCCATTGTATCCTAAATACTCAGATTCATAAAACAATTTGGCCTGACTCAAAAATTGAGAGGTAATTTTTCAATTTATTTTGCCGGAATGTAAAATATTTCCGTAGAAAATTATTCGAAAACAGTATAATAGGATAGAAGATAAAAATGGTCATTGTGGCCATTTACCAGAATTTCCAAACCAAGAATAAAGGAGAATTACCATGAGTGAACTCAAACGTCCCGAACTGATTGCTGCCGCAAAAGAGCTGAATGCTCTGCTGGACCCCGACCCCAAGATCAAGACGGTCGGCGTAAAGACCGATGAATTGACCAAGGCTATTGTGGTTGCTGCCGGCCTGCTCGATAAGGGGGATTCCCTGACGACCGAAACCCACGCCGTCCTTTGCGCCCTGGAAGTTGAGTTGCCGGAAGGTCTGGTCATTGCTGCCGCCGATGCAGACGACGATGATGACGATGATGACTCGGTAAAGAAAAAGCCCGAGCCGGCAATCGAGCGAGAAGACCTGGTCGCCCTGATCGAAGAAATGAACAAGGTCATGGATCTGGACCCGGCAATCGAAGCCAGCGAGAAATCCAGCATCGATGGTCTCAAGAAGCTGATTCATGACAACTGCTACGACAAGGGTGAATGCCAGGTCTTTGATACCGACAAATTCAGCCCCGAAGCATGGGAGGTCCTGACGGCCCTGGGCGTACGGCCGGTCGTTACCAAGAAGGCCAAGGATAAGCCGGAAAAGGCCGGCAAAGCCGAGAAGACTGAAAAGCCCGCCAAGGCCGGCAAAGAAAAGGCTGAGAAGCCAGCAAAGCCCGAGAAAGTCAAAAAAGAAAAGAAGGAAAAGGCCCCTGGTGCCCCCTCTAATAAGCGGATTGTTTATGATCTCTTTGCAGCTGGCGAAAAAGATCAGGCAAAAATGCTGAAGGCCACCAATGATGCCGTATCTGCCACGACTATCAAGATTTGGGTCTCCATGTGGGCCAAGGGCAAGAATCTGCCGGCAGGTATCAAAGCAGCAGAATGAAACGAATAGCCTTCATAGGTTGTTCAAAGAGAAAGAAAACCTCCCCCTGCCAGGCAAAGGACCTGTATCAGGGGGAGTTGTTTAAAAAATCCCTTTGTTATTGCCAACAAGAAAAATTCGACGAAATATATATTCTGTCCGCCAAATATGGATTGGTCTTTTTACAAGATATTATTAAGCCGTACGAAAAAACTCTGAATACATTTACCGAAGACGAAAAGAAAAATTGGTCCAATAAAGTAAAACAACAAATTTTGGAAAAGAATATTTCCGGGGAATTTTGGTTCTTTTGCGGAAGCAATTACCATAAATATTTTGAAGGTGAAAAACCTTTATTTGGTTTATCCCTTGGATATCAATTAAACTGGTTCAACCAAAAATTAAAAAAGGGGTTTAATCTATGAAAATCGTCTTATCACTATCTGGCGGCATGGATTCCGCCGCCCTGCTTGGAACCCTCCTCGGGACTGGTCATGAAGTTTTCGCTGTTTCCTTCTTTTATGGGTCCAAGCACAATCAATACGAACTGGAAGCCGCCCGGAAGCTGGCCGAGCATTACGGCATCAAGCGGCAATCAATGGATATCTCCGGGATCTTCGCCGGGTTCAAGTCGGCCTTGCTGAAAGAAGATTCCCGCCCGGTCCCGGAAGGCCATTATGAAGACCGTACCATGGTACAAACGGTCGTACCTGGCCGAAATATGATCTTCTCGGCTATCCTTGCGGGGCTGGCCCAATCTTTCGAGTATGACGCGGTAGCGCTCGGTATCCATGCCGGGGATCATGCCATCTATCCAGATTGCCGGCCGGTCTTCAAAGAAAGCATGGATCTGGCCATCAAAACAGCTTCTGAATATTCGGTTTCTCTGTATGCCCCTTTCCTGGGGTTGAGCAAAGGAGATATCGTCAAGGTCGGGATGGAGCACAAAGTTCCTTTTGAATTGACCCGTACCTGTTATAAGGATCAGGCTTTGTCTTGCGGAAAATGTGGATCATGTACTGAAAGATTGGAAGCATTTGCCGTGAATGGCCTGATTGATCCGATTCAATATGCAGAGTAGAAAGGAGGCTTCGTGAAAAGAATTATTACAAATGAAGAAGTACAAGAACGCTGTTTTGATATTTCTAAGAGACTACCCGCCAATGCGACTTTTTATGGGGTGCCAAGAGGCGGAATCCCCCCGGCATATTTGCTTTCTGGCTTGACCGATGGGTTCGTCACCAATACCCCAAGCAAGGCAGATTATATTATTGATGACCTGATCGATTCCGGCAGTACGCAAAAGAGATATGCAAAACTCTATCCCGACACTCCATTCATTGCTCTTTTTGAAAAGACCGATCCGATGGAATGGTTGGTCTTCCCTTGGGAGGTAACCGATTCTGGCCATGATACCTCCGCGGAAGATATCCCGTCTCGCTTTTTAGAATTTATCGGAGAGGATTTAAATCGAGATGGATTAAAAGAAACTCCAAAACGAATGATTAAAGCCTGGAAAGAAATTTTCAGCGGATATGAGCAAAATCCCTCTGATGTTATAAAAACTTTTGAATCAGATGGATATGATCAAATAGTCCTTTTGCGGGATATTGAATTATATTCCATGTGTGAACATCACGCATTACCATTTGTAGGCCGGGCGCATGTCGCATATATCCCTGGAGGCAAGGTTATTGGTATTTCAAAGCTCGCAAGACTGATTGATATCTTTTCCAAAAGATTACAAATTCAAGAGAGAATAGGGGATCAGGTGACCTCAATTCTCATGAATGAATTGAATGCCCAGGGGGCCGCCTGCATAATTGAAGCAGATCATTTCTGTATCAGAATGAGGGGCGTCGGAAAGCAGCATTCTACCATGGTCACCTCTTCAATGAAAGGCGTATTTTTAACTAAGCCTGAAGCAAGATCCGAGTTATTGAGTTTGATCCGGTCATGAAAATTTACCTGGCCTCTGGATACTCGGTCATGAATACCAAGGGAAGAGAGCGGTATTTCGCCGATAAACTTAAAGTTTATCGGCGCCTGATATCATTCCATGATCTTTCCAGAGGTAATAAAATAATGAACGTGATTAACCTGAATAAAAAGAAATGAAGATTTATTTTGCAGGCGAGCCGGGGGGGGGCATCGATTAAAAACAATTGAAAAAATCAATCAATTGTTAAGTTTCTATCTTCGAGATAAAGAACAAAAATACAGATTCAAATTAATAAAGCAGAAGAAAAAGAAATTGTAAACCATGAAAATCAACTTTGCCGGCACGCCAGGAATAAGAGAGAGAGAAAATGGCAAAGTTTGATCAATAAACGCCTTCTCTCTTTCTGGGATATTTCTCAAAACCAATTTAACATACCATTTGCCTTCGAATTATCTATGGAAACTAAAGTCGACATCTTCCTTGACTCCGGCGCTTTCTCCGCATTTACCCAGGGCGTAGAAATCGATATTAATGAATATATCGAATTCATCAAAGCCCACAAAGATCATCTTGAGGTATATGCCAATCTCGATGTTATTGGTTCCCCGGAAGGTACTTGGCGGAATCAACGCCGCATGGAGAAGGCCGGGGTCAATCCCCTGCCCTGCTTCCATTATGGGGAAGACCCCAAGTGGCTGCAGATGTATTTATCCAGGGGTTACGACTATATTGCCCTTGGTGGCATGGTCCCTATCTCGACCCCTGACCTGAGAATATGGTTGGATGATATCTGGAAAAATTACCTGACCGATAAAGACGGGATGCCGATCATCAAGGTACATGGTTTTGGCTTGACCAGTAATTCCTTGATGCGACGATACCCGTGGTGGTCTGTAGATAGCACAAGCTGGGTAATGACCGGCCGGATGGGTGGGGTATATGTTCCAAAATTCAAGGATGGCAAATACGATTATTCCGAGGATTATTGGAAGGTCCAGGTCAGCAATCGGAGCCCCAGCAAGAACGAAGCCGGCAAACATTTGGAATCCTTTTCCCCGATTGCCCGGCAGAATATTGAAAAGTATTTTACCGCCAAAGGATTCAAGGTTGGAATTTCTGAATTTAGGACGGTTGATGCCAAATACGAATTGAAAGATGACGAGAAATGGAATGGCAAGGAAACCGGCGGAAAGCGGGAGGTCGAAAAGATAATTGAGGGAGGACTCTCCAATGATTACAAGCAACGGGACGAGTTGAATATTATCTATTTTCTGGATCTGGAAAAGAATTGGCGGGCCTGGCCATGGCCGTTTCAACCAAAGGTATCAAGGAGCTTTTCACTGTGAAATTATACCTTGCCACCTGGCTCCTGGAAATATCACAAGGGGAATCCCTGACCAAAGCAAATGGCCGGCATCGCCTCTTGAGTTATTTCCATACCAAGGAAAAAGAAGCTGATTTTGATCAATATTGCAAAACTGGAACCAATAAAAACAATCGAAAAGATGAAAATATACCTGGCCGGCAACGGGGCGATGCCAAAAGAACAAAGAGAAAGTCTGTATAATGGTTGCCCCCCCCGATTTGAGGAAGCGGCTTTTATCATTCTTTGAAATCCAGCCCGGAAGATTTTGTTATTCTCAATGGAATTGGTTACATGAAAATATACTTAGCAAGCACCGCACCAGGTCATGAGGGGGGGGCGGATCTTCCTGCTTTAAAAATCGATAAGCGCCTTTTATCATATCATCATATACTCGGGAATAACTTCGGTTCTACTATCGTATTCAACGCCCTAATAGGAGAAGAGCATGCAGTTAAAAAGAACGGATCTGATAGCCGCCCTGGAAGAAGTAAAGCCAGGCCTCGCCACTAAAGATATCATAGCGCAATCAACCAGCTTTGTTTTTACTGGGGATTCAATCACGACTTTCAATGATGAGATATCGGTCTGGAAGCCATTTAAATCCGGGATCGAAGGAGCGGTCAGGGCCAATGAATTATATTCTCTCCTTTCCAAGATCAAGGATGAGGAAATCGAAATTGGTATCGTCGAAAACGAATTGATCATCCAGGGCAAGCGGAGCAAAGCCGGGATCAAGCTGGAAGCCGAAATAATGCTCCCCCTGGACGAAGTGGATATCGAGCATACCAAATTCACCAAGCTGCCGGATAACTTCCTGAAGGCCATTTCCATCGCCAGCTACTGCGCCGCCAAGGATCTTAGCAAACCCCTTTTGACCTGCGTCTATATTGACGGGGATGTTGTAACTGCCTCCGATGATTTCCGGATCATTCAAGTTAATTTTGATACTGAGATCAAATCCGAACCAATCCTGCTGCCGGCATCGGTTGTCAAGTTCTTGGTCAAATATGACGTCAAGCGCCTGTCTCATTCCCCCGGCTGGATTCATTTCCATGCCAACGATGGTTTAATTTTCTCGGCTCGGGTCCTGGCCGGCAAATTTCCCGAGGTTGAACAATTCCTTGAAGTCAAAGGGAAGGAACTTCATTTCCCGGCTGGTGTTCTGGAGATGCTGGACCGAGCCGGGGTATTCACGGCAGATTCGGCAAGTGGTGATTTTGTGTCGGTGACGGTCGAAGACCGAACTATGATCATCAAAGGCAAGGGTGATTATGGCTGGCTGGAAGAAACGGCCAATTGTAAATATAAAGGAGAGAAAATCGAGTTTGATGTCGATCCTTCTTTCCTGATTGATATCCTCAAGAATTTGCGGAAATGCATTGTCGGTAATGGGGCCTTGTTGTTCGAGGGGGATAATTTCAGGCATGTAGTTGCATTGGTTGGGTGATATAATATGGGAAAAATGTATCTGGGGAAATGCAAACAAGGATTTGTAATATATGGGGCTATTGCTGATACCCCACTTCAGCAGGCTGGATGCGCAAGTGATATTCGATCGCTGATAAAAAGGGGATTTACTGTAGAATTGGTTGACTTTAACCAAAATACTCCAAAACCAGTGTGGTGTTTTACATCAAAAAGCAAATCATCCGATTGTAGGAAATGTGATAAAAAATGAGTTTCTGCCACCTACATCTCCACAATGAGTACTCCGTCCTTGATGGGGTCGGAACCTCCAAGCAATACGCGGCCCTGGCCAAAGAACTCGGACAAACTCATTTGGCCCTCAGCAATCACGGAAATATCGACGGAGCAATTGAACACCAGAAACAATGCCTTGAAGCCGGCATAAAGCCAATTATCGGAGCAGAGATGTATCTCGTTCCGGATATGACTCAGAAACAGAAAGGGGAAACTCGGTATCATATTACTTTTCTTGTCGAGAACCAAACTGGCTGGCGGAATCTCCTGCAGCTCCTGACTATTGCAAATATTGAAGGATTCTACCACAGGCCCAGGATCGACCATAAAACCCTCCTGAAACATATTGACGGCCTGGTAATCCTTTCGGCCTGCTCCATGTCTTATCTGCTTCTTGATATCGAAAATTGGATGATCCTTGATTATATTGAAGCACTTGGAAAGGATCGGGTTTTCTTGGAGGTTATGCCGCATGATATCCCCGAGCAGATAAAGGTAAATAAACTGGCCCTGAAGATATCCAAGGAACTCGGGATTCAAATCGTTGCCACTAACGATGCTCATTATCCGACCAACGAAGCAACCAAACATCAAGAAGTGCTCCTGGCTATCCAATCGAAAAGAACCTGGAATGACCCGAATAGATGGAAATTTAACTGTACCGGCCTCTTCCTCCGTTCAGAAGAAGAAATGGTCGAGGCCTTCCAGGATCAAGGAGTTTTAACTGACCATGAGATCAGGAGGGCAATCAGGATGACCGGCAAGGTCGCCAGACTTTGCGAGAACTTCCGGATTGAGCAGCAGGAAGTATATCTGCCAAGTATCAAGAAATCATTTAATGAAGAATCGGAATTATTGTTTCTTGAGAATATGGTTTACAAGGGATTAAAAAGAAGAATTCGCGGACGAACTTTCGAGGAACTGAAGCCCTACAAAGAACGGATTGAGATGGAAATGAAACTGATCATCTCCAAGAAATTCGTTCGCTACTTCCTCATCGTCTGGGACCTTATTCAATGGTGCCAAAAGAATAATGTAATGACCGGGCCTGGTCGTGGTTCGGCAGGCGGTTGTCTTGTTGCTTACCTTTTGTATATCACTGATTGCGACCCTCTCATTTATGGTACAGAGTTCTTTCGATTTGTCTCAGAAGAAAGGAAAGATTTACCGGACATCGATATGGATTTTGAAGATATCCGGAGGGACGATGTCCGTAAATATCTTTCTGATAAATACGGGGAGTATAATGTAGTCGGTCTTTCCAATTTCCTGACCATGAAAGGAAAGGGCGTACTTCGCGATGTAAGCCGCGTTTTCGATATCCCCTTATCAGAGGTCGACTTTGCTGCCAAAGTGATGGTAGAAGCCGAAGTAGGCCAGGAGATCGAGAAGTCTTTCAATGAGGTCCCGGAGTGCCGGAGATTTGGCCAGAAATATCCGGAAGTGATTGAGGTGGCCCAATCCATTGAAGGACAGATCAGGGGCCATGGCCAGCACGCAGCCGGAGTCTGCATCTCTGAAAAGGATCTCCGGGGAGGCCACAATTGCAATCTAGTTACCCGGGCCGGCACTATAGTGGCTAATTGGGATATGCGGAATGCAGAGTATTGTGGGTTGATGAAACTGGATATTCTTGGTCTCTCAGCCTTGACCATCCTGAATGAATGCCGGCGAATGGTAAAGCAGAATCACGGGATTGATATCAATTACAAAAAAATTACCTTTGATGATCCAAAAGTCTTTGCCGAAATATCCGAGGGGAATACGGTCGGGGCCTTCCAAATTGGATCAAATGGCCTGACCAATTATTGTAAGGAACTCGGGGTAGAGAACTTCCAGATGCTCTATGCGGTGACGGCTCTGTGGCGTCCTGGCCCCATGCAATCTGGAATGACCGAGCTGTATTCCAAGAGGAAACGAGGTAAAGCCAAGGTTGAAAAGATCCATCCAATCTTTGATAAACTGACAGAGGAAACATTCGGGGTAATCGTTTATCAAGAGCAGGTTATGAAAGCGGTTAATCAATTGGCTGGCATTTCAATGGCCACTTGTAATAAGATTCGGAAGATTATCGGGAAGAGTCTTGGTAATGCTGCTTTTGATAAATATAAAGAAGAATTTCTGCAAGGATGTAAAAACCAAGGAACGGTGCCGGAAAAGAAAGCCATACAAATCTGGGATATGATGTCAAAATCTGGTTCGTATTCCTTCAACCTATCTCATTCTGTAGAATATTCCATGATAACCTATTGGGATATGTATAGCAAAACATATTTCCCCAATGAATTTCTTGCCTCCTGCCTGACCCTTGGAGATAAGACAAAAAACATCGAATATATCAGGGAGGCCAGGCGGCTTGGTTTGAAAATCAATCTACCAAAAATCGGTATTTCAGATGCTATTAAATGGAATTGCGATAAGAAAGGAAATTTGTATGCCCCGTTTATTTCAATCAATGGGGTTGGCGAAACCGTAGCCGAAAAGATTGCCGCAGCCAAACTCGGGGAGAAACAGCGAAAAGGCTTTTTTTCATCGACCCCAAGCGAAAAGATTCCGGGAGTGAATAAAAATGTAACTGCAATCCTGACCCAGATAAATGCATTTGATCCTGATTATGTAACGACAAAGGATGATCTGAAGAAGTTTAAATCACTATTTATTTTTTGAGGTGGATATTATATTTTCTGTAAATCAAAAAAGAGAAATATCGAATGCAGTTCAAAAAATATTAAGAGAAACAAATCATCCAGAATTACCAGATGGCGAGATAACTTTTCACCTTCATATTGAAGGGGCCGAAGCATGGTCATGGGCTGATATTAAAAATAACGGATCAATCATAAATCCAGGAATCAACCCCTGGAATAAAAAACAAGATGGTAGAAATAAACTATGAGCCTTTTTTGGTCACTCCATTGCCGGGATTGTTTCAATTGCAAACAAAAAGTTATCAAGACCGTCGAATCCCTTGAGGAGTTTACCATCCGGAAAGATAATGAGATCCGGAAGGGATGGAAAGAAAAACTCCTGAAGAACGGTCATCTTGAATTCTATTGGTGTGGTCTGGAAAGAAATACCCGCCTGCGAACTTCACCACCTGGGCGAGGGGCGGAAAAAAGGATTGAAAAAGAATTTTGTTCATTTATGGATAATTAAGGAGATAAAATGTCGCTTGATACCAGATTCCGCCCGGCAACCCTGCAGCAGATGGTCGGCAATAAAACCACCATTGCGGCCATTCAAGGCCTTTTTGATCGCCGGGAAAACTTCCCCCATGCCTTACTTATTTCAGGCCCGACTGGCTGCGGGAAAACAACCATTGGTAGAATCATAACTGATATGCTCGGAGCCAAAAGCGATGACTATCGGGAGATCGATTCTGCACAATTCAATGGTATTGATACCGTCCGGGAAATCAAGAATCAGATGCGCTTCAAGCCCAGGCACCCGGAAAGCACTTGCCGGGTCTGGCTTATCGATGAGTGTTTTCCTGCCGGTACCATGATCAAAACACCAAGCGGTGAAAAAGCAATTGAAAAATTATTTCCAGGAGATGAATTAGTTTCATTGAATGGAGTTGATAAAATAATTTCATCAGCGGTAAAATCAATTCCTTTATCCAGGTTAATAAAATTAAATTTTAAAAAACAATCGATTATAACTACTAAAGAACATTTATTTTTTACTGATCATGGATGGGTAAAGGCTGAAAATATAAAAAATTCTCACTTGATTTATTTATATGATTCCTATAATATGAATAGCATAAGTTCGGCAAATTCTATTATAGGAGAAAAAAATGAAAGAGAATCAACCTTTAAGATGTCATCAATGCAAAGAAATATTGACCGGCAGAGCAAAATGGAACAAGCAAAAATATTGCTCAAAAGCATGCTTCGGTCGATATTTAAGTCAGCATCCAGAAACAAGAATTGGTCTTCATGGAAAAGAAGCCAGGCAGAAGGCGGCAATTGGAATCAAAAAAGCATGGGAGGTTATGGATTTGGCCACGAAAGAAAGAATGGCTATGGAATCATCCAAAAGAATGAAGTTAAAAAACCCTTCTCATTGCGAAAAAACAATCCAAAAAGCAAAAGAAACCAAGCGAATAAATGGAACGTTAAATATTTGGACTGGAGAGCGTGGTGGCAATGGGAAATTAAGCGAATCTCAAAAAATATTATCAATTGCCTTGGGTTGGAAAACGGAACTTGCTATTCCTTTAGCGGATCGAATGCCAGAAGGGAAGAAGAAGGAATATACTACCTCCATGAATCTTCCGACCTGCTACAAGGTAGATATCGGCAATCAGGAATTGAAAATAGGGATAGAGATAGACGGATCTGGCCACAAATTGAAACAGAATATCTTAAAAGATCAAAAGAAAACAAAAATACTCAAGAGGAGAGGTTGGAATATTCTGAGGTTTACAAACGAGGAAGTAATGACCGATCTTTCCAAAGTATTATTGGCGATAAAGAAAGAAATAGCGGCTTTATAAAAATGTATGATTTGCAGGTCGAAACCCATCCATCTTATTTTGTCAATGGGTTTCCTGTTCATAATTGTCACATGCTTGGGACTGGTGGGGCCAGTGAAAAGAATAAGGCCCAGAATGCTATCCTGAAAATGCTTGAGGATGCCCCCAGCCATGTTTACTTCATTCTCTGCACCACCGACCCGCAGCGTTTATTACCCACCGTCAGGGGTCGCTGTACCAGCTTTGAGGTATCAACAATTGAACCGGACTTGATGGCCGGCCTTGTTAAGAAAACCGCCAGGCGGGAGAAATCCCCGGTATCTGATGCGGTCGTGGAGATGATTGTTGAAAAAGCTGATGGTCATCCCCGCAATGCAATGAAGCTACTGGAGAAGGTAATCGGCTTGACCGAAGAGCAGGCGCAGGAGATTATCGATGAGGAGGAACGCTTTACTTCAGAAGGGATTGAATTGTGCCGGGAACTCCTGAAGGCAAAAAGTCAAACCTCCTGGTCAAAGATTGCGAAGATCCTGAGCGGTTTGAAGGATCAGGACGAAGAAGGTATTCGTCGGCTGGTCTTGAGTTATTGTAATTCAATTCTCCTGAAACAGAATAGCCTCCATGCCTTTTTGATCATGGATGAGTTCTCCCAACCGTTTTATGATACCGGAAAGGCAGGTTTGACCCTGGCTTGTTATAAGGCGGTTTTCAATGATGAACGAACGGATATTCCTTTTTAATCGGGGAAATACATGAATAATTTTATTGAAGAAAATAATAAAGTAAAAAGATATCTTTTAAAAAAAATAAAAGAATCTTCTCTATTTATTGGTTCGAGGGCATGGGGAGTTGAAACAGAAAAATCAGATTACGATTATCTTATTCAAAAGGATAATTTAAATGATATTTTTGACCATATCCAAGATAAATATTCAAAAATATGGCAACAAAAGAAATTATTTATTCAAAGCCACGGGGACTCATGTGATCGTGAACAATTACATGAATTTTATTCGATCATAATCAATATAAACGATAAGAAATACAACATAATATCTCCAACTGATTTAATTAACTATCGGGCCTGGAGATCATCCGCTATTCAAATGTCAAAATTCATCGGAGACGATATTATCAAAGAAAAACAAAATAGAGTTGATATATTCGAATGTTTCAAAAAGATTTATCGTAACAAATATACCAAAAGAAAACAAATATTTCGTAATCAAAAAGAGGCGCAAGAGGAAGATGATGTTCCTTTTTAATCGGTCAATCAAAAATAAATCAGCAGAAAACTGATTGAAAAAAGTATAATAGGGTAGAAGATAAATTCAAATATGGAAATAGAAGTGGATGGTATCCACTCCCCCGCTAACCCCGTGGGGAAAGAACAACGGCTCATCGCAGATAGTTTGGAAATTCCGGAAACTCCAAATGAGACTGGGGCGATGAGTGATAAATAACGGGGAAAAGAACAGCAGTTCAGACCGGTTCGATTCCGGCCTATTTCCAACCAATTAAAAAGGAACCCAAAATGGAAACAACAGAAAATGAAATAGCCGAAAAGTTTGGCCTCGATCCTGCCGAGCTGGAAATTGACTTCGACCAACTCGATGTTGAGTGGGGCAAACAGAATTCGGTCCTTGATAAATACCTCAAAGCCTCCGCTTATTGCGAGAAGCTGGTCAGGAAGGCAGAAGAGAAAATCAAATTTTTGCGGTCGACTCTTGTCCTGGAAGTTTCCAAAGATCCCGAAGGATGTCTTGGCAAGGGCCAAAAGGCCACCGGGGCGACCATTGAGGCCTATTACCGGACCAATCCCAACTACCTGGAAGCCAAGACGGAATGGATCGAAGCTCAGTATATTTGCGATCTTGTCAACGGCCAGAAAAGCAAAGCCTATAACCGAAAAACAATTCTTGAAGAGGCTACGAAGTTAAGCCTGGCCGGTTGGTTCTCGGCCCCATTGGTTCCCCGACCTCTCAAAGAATTGGTTCAAAAAATTGAGGAAGCGAAGCTCAAAAGTACTGATGGCCTTATCAGGGCCAAGGTCGACGAAAAGCGGGAGGAAAGGAGGGCGCGGAGAAGTCGACCACCCGTCGATGATGAATAATATTACGGTTTGGGAATCGGTAGGATTGGGGGTATTTATCTGGATAGCATTCCCCATCTGGTTTTATATCGTCGTTAAAATGGCTTCGACTGCTTGGTTTCGGGGCCAGTTCGATATCATAAAAGAAATGAATAGTTATACCCAAAGCAATCAAAACAACCATAAGGAGGTAAGTACAGATGGCAAGGAAAGAAACAAAGCGTAAGTATGGTTCGGCAGCGGACCGGGCAAAAGCCGCCGCCGCGGTAGCCGGACCAGGAGGTGGGGGCGGGACGATGTTCCAGAATATCCCGCAAGGAACTCAATTTTACAGCCCTGAGGAGGGCAAAGCCACACTCAGAATTCTACCTTATGTAGTCAGCGACCCGAAGCATCCGGATGGGGAGATGGCTCCTGCCGGCGATATCTGGTACAAACGCCCATTCAAGCGTTTTCGACAAATCGGCCTCGACAAGAAGCCATATATCAGCCCGAAGTCGATTGGCAAACCATGCCCCATAATGGAGTATTATTCCGCCGCCAAGGCAGATCCCTCGATCCCCGACAAGGAAGCGGATCGAGCCAAGCCGCAGGATATGGTCATGTATAATATACAGGTGCTGGACCCCAAGACCAAAAAGTGGTCCGATCCAATGTTCTGGTTCTTCTCTTATGCCAACTTCGAGAAACCATTCAAGAAAGAATTGATGGACCCCGACAATGAAGAATATCTGACCTTTATGGATCTGGAAGGCGGTTTTGATATCCGGGTTCGCTGGGAGAAGGAAACTTTTGATGGTCATGATTTCTTGAAGGCGGGCAATATTTCTTTCATTGAACGGGATGATCTTGACGAAGGAATCCTTGATGAAGTAATCAATCTGGATGAAGTACTTCTGGTTAAATCTTACAAGGAACTACAGAATATCTTCCTTGAGATTGATGAGGAAGGTGACGACAAGGAAGATGACAAGCCGGAAGAAAAGCCGGCCAGGCGCAGGAAGTCAGCCGATGCTGATGATGAGCCGGAAGAAAAGCCAGCCAGGGGTCGCCGGCAGAGATCAGAACCAGAGCCGGAGGAAGAGGAAGAAAAACCGGCCAGGAGATCCAGGGCGGCAAAACAGGAAGAGCCGGAGCCCGAACCGGAAAGGCCTGCCCGCCGGGGTCGCAAGGTCGAACCGGAAGATGAATGCCCGCACGGGTTCGTCTTTGGTGAAGATTTCGATACCAAGGGCAAATGCACCAAGTGCAAGGTTTTTGATTCTTGTGAAGCGGAGTTTGATTCTCAAAGCAAACCGGCGGAAAAGCGATCAGAAAAGGAGAGTAAGTCAGCTGCCGGCCGAAAGGGGAAAGCAAAGGTCGATGATGAGGATGAATGCCCAAGTGGCCATAAATTCGGTATCGATTGCGACAATAAACCAGAATGTAGTGATTGCCCGAAATGGGATGCTTGTATGGATCGCCAGGAGGAAATGGAAGCCGGAAATTAACCGTTAACTTCAACAATCGGTAATAGAAAAGGGGCAGGGGAATCAACCTCTTGCCCCTTTTTAAATAGGAATTCAAGTCATGGCAGATAAAAAAATAAAGCTCAATATCGGCAAACCGATCATTATTTCCGCTTCTGTTTCAAAGGAGCAACTGGAAATACTTGATCTTCTTTCCCTTCATCACCAGACTACTCGTTCTGCCATGTTCGCTAAACTCATAATTGATCATTCAGATATTGATGCTTCAATCCGGGCAATTGCGGAAAGGGTTGTAGCCAATTACTGCGAAACAAATATCAATTTTGATGACTTTTTGAGGTCTGCCGGCATCTGGTTGGAACAGAAGAAAATATCTCAATATTATATCGAACGAATCATCCAAGAGGTCAGGAATCGTTATGCGGCGTAATTCACCAAATGAAGGATACATTGAAGCAATCAAGGAAAATCTTGAAGAGGAAGTCCCGGTTCCGGAGAAATACGATGGGGATATCTCCAGGGTGATTTCTACCGGATCGACTCTTCTTGATTTGGAAATAATGGGCAAACGGGTCCGGGGCGGTGGAATCCCTGGAGGCATCCTCGTTGAAATCTACGGCCCCAATTCAGGCGGCAAAACCGTTTTGATGTCGGAGATTGCCGGTGGCATCCAGAGGCAGAAAGGCAAGGTCAAGTTCTTTGATGCAGAAGCCCGCCTGAGTAAAAAGTTTGCCGAGATATTTGATTTTACTGTCGACGATTGTGAGTTCGGAGTGCCAAATCAGGTGGCTGATGTCTTCCTTCCGCTTATGACCTGGAATCCAGATGGCCCGCCTTGTATTGGTCAGTATAATCGCCGTCAGAAGAAGTGCCGGGAGTGTGGGGATTCGGATACTTGCTCTGACTTCGATCTTGATAACCGACCAATTAACGGCGTCTTCATCGATTCTTTTGCCCAGCTCTGTGGGGAATTGGAGAAGGGGGATGAGGAAATTGATAAGCGGGGATCTGCCAGGGCAAAAGAATTCAGCCAATGGATGAGGAAACTTGCCCCGAAGATTACAGCAAATAAATGGTTGATCGTTGGTAGCAATCAGATCCGGGATAACCAAAAAGCCAAGACTGATTTTGATCCGAAATATGTAACACCTGGCGGCAATGCTGTTCCGCATGCGGCTTCCCTTCGATTGGAGATATCCCCTGCGGCCAGGCTCCGGGATGAAAAAACAATCAATGGCAAAAAGGTATATGTCGAGTATGGCCATTGTTCCAAAGTTAAGATCATCAAGAATACAGTATCCGGCCAAAAGGGTTCGGCGGAGATACAGATTGTTGTTGACTACGGCATCGATGATATTACAGCCAATCTCCAGTACCTGAAAAAGTTCACCCCAGGATCAAAATACTGGACTGGCGATAACAGTCTGGAAGATGCCATTGAAACAATTGAGCAGGATAGCCTTGAGCTTGAATTGAAAGAGGCGGTGATTGATTTGTGGGAAGAGATCCAAGATAAATTCAAGAAGGATCGGAAGCCGAAAAGGAGGTAATATGTCAAAGAAAATTGACTTCGAAATCCAGTTTCTAAAAGAGATTGAAAAGTGCCGACGAAAAGCCGATGCCTGCTCTGCAAATGGGATAATTGCCAAGGACTATGTTTTCAGTTTAAATGACATAATAATCCGGGCCGAGATCGCCAGCAAAGAAAGGCACCATGAATCGATGTTATCCCTCTTCAATGAAATGAAAGCCCTGCGATCATGAAATACCTTGCCTTTGATGTCAATTTCTTTTGCTGGCGAGGATTCCACTCAACCGGCAATATGCAATACAATGGGGTCGGGACCGGGGCTATTCAATCCTTCCTAACGGCCATCTATTTCCATTGTAAAAAGTTTGGTATTTCATCTCCGCTCTTTTGTTTTGATTCCCGCAAGAACTACCGGAAAGAAATATTTCCCGGGTATAAAAATAGACCGCCAGCCAGTCATAAAGAAAAACTTGAACGGATTGAAATAGTCAAACAGATATCTACAATCAGAACCCTTGTCCTGCCGACAATGGGGTTCAAAAATATCTACCAGCAAACCGGCATTGAAGCGGACGACATCATGGCTAGGCTGGTGAGAGATAATCCCCATCAAGTAATCGTCCTGACCGGTGATGAGGATCTTCTGCAATTGGTTGATCAGTGTACTTGGTATTCCCCAGCGACAAAAACTTTAATGAATGAAAAGACCTTCCGAAAGAAATACGGCATTGCCCCAAGAGACTGGCGGATTGTTAAGGCCCTGGCTGGTTGTTCTTCTGATAAGATTCCCGGAATTAGTATGGTTGGTGAGAAAACAGTTTTAAAATACCTGAACGGAACTCTCAATAAAGATACGATTGTCAGCATGGTTATTGAGGATGAAAAACGGACCATGAAAAAGAAAAATGGCATCCTCGTTAATTTACCATTCCCGAAAACACAATCGGTCGAGATCCAGAAGGATGAATTCAGCCCGGAAGGGTTTGGGGCTATCTGCGATCTGTTTGGCCTGGAGAAATTGGCGGAGAAAGTCGATGACTGGGAGATGATGTTCCGGTAATGGATCTGCAGAAGGCATATTCATTCATGTATTATGATTTACTGAGTAATCAGCTTGAGGTTTGCTTGGTACCATCTACGACTTACCGAGCGCGAAATGGTTGTTGTTGCAGGGCGGTGGTGAGCAAGAACCCGAAGTGGTACCAAGATTTTTGCAGAACGTATGAGTATGATTATCGTAAAAAGAAAGCAAAAACTATCATTAAAAGAGCGAATATCCTGATTACCCTGAAGGCCCTCGGCGAAGGGAAAAAGCCCTGCTCCAAATACCTTGACCATTTGACCGAAATTGCCGAGAATATCCAAAAAGACAATACCTGGTCAAATGAAGATATAGAATATTTTGAACAGTACGGAACATTACCAATACCATTTACGAATCAATTTTAGGAAATCATATGTGGCTGACGGCGCAACAGAGATTAGAGCAGAAGATTCAAGCAGGGCATTTTGGCAAGTGTGGGAAGATGATCATCAAGCCCTATAGCATCCCAGATGAAGAGAAGGATGCGCATCTGAAAATATTTTTAAAGTTTATCAATATTACTATCTGCGGCTGTTGGGAATGGAAAGGAAGAATCCATAATGGCTATCCTTGTTGTCCTACTCCGGGAGGATCTACTAAATGGGCGCATAGGGTATCTTATGCTTTATTTATCGGACCAATAATAGAACAGATGCATATAGACCATGGCTGTAGAAATCGAATATGCGTAAGGCCTGATCATTTAGAACAGATGTCACCAATAGAAAATTATAAAGCAATTCAAAGAAGGCGATTACGAGATATTAAAAAAATGAGGGAAGATGCTGGACAATTGGTTCTTTTTTAATTTCTTATGATCAAGCAACTCAAGCATTCAGAACTCCCCCAACTCCGCAACGACATTCTCCTTGATCAGGATGGTCGGTGCCCCATCTGCCGAAGACAAATAAATGAATATGAAATTTGTTTGGATCATGAGCACAAAAAGAAAGTAAAAGGCACAGGCCAGATCCGCGGAGTCCTCTGCCGGGCCTGCAATACCTTTTTGGGGAAAATGGAAAATAATTGCCGGCGTTATGGAATTAGCCGGGTACGCCTGCCAAACTTCTTGTCAAGGACGGCAGACTACCTCCGAGAAGATCACAAGCCATTTATTCACCCGAGCGAAAAAGAAAAGGCCCCAAAATTGATGAAATCTTCGTATAATAGTTTGAAGGCAATATATTCTGGTAAAGCAAAATTCCCTGAGTATCCAAAGTCAGGAATATTGACGGTTAAATTAAAATGCCTTTTTCGGGAATATGGGATCAGGCCAAAATTTTACGGGAGGTGAGTTTGAAATGTTTTGTTCAGCTGAAGTTATAAAATATAAAAATAAAGAATTTTGTAAATCAATAAACTGCACCCAATTAACAAAACAAGATGAATGTAAAATAAAAGGGTGTATTTATTCTGCGAAAGATTTTCACCATTGGCTAAATAAAAATAATTTCTGTATTTCAAAATGCATCAAGGCAGAAAAATGATCAAGTCACTTCGGATAGAAAATCTTGAGTCCCACAAAGATACCTTTTTTGAGTTTTCCCCAGGCCTAAATGTTTT
>Ga0209728_1000916_pt1 | contig 20294 bp, 27 predicted proteins | sample RifGroD1_FD_183997 | JGI IMG/M metagenome (GOLD analysis project Ga0209728, IMG submission 183997) | Groundwater microbial communities from Rifle, Colorado, USA - Groundwater D1 (SPAdes) (version 2) | ecosystem: Environmental > Aquatic > Deep subsurface > Groundwater | place: Rifle, Colorado... | reverse complement strand
TTGGATGGGGCGGCGATAGCCCGGGTGCGGGAGTCCCGAATGAGCCGCTTTCTGGCTATCGCCTCCTCTTCCGCTTCCGCGAACCAGATAACCAGCTCCGCATCGCTCCAAAGATACGGAGCTACCGTGTCCCTGGCCAGAATCCGGAACTGGCTTATCAGTTCGACGAGGTTCATTTCGCAACGCCGAATCGGTCAATGAGCCCGTAGACTTTCTCCCGGAGCTTTTCGATCCCGATGTTCTGGTTGATCTTGACCCCGGCGAAGTTCGTTTCCGCGTACTGCAACATGGCCGCTTTGCCCATTCTTGCGACTGAGTCCTTTGCGGCCTGAACACTCTCTTCAGTCTCATCCTCCTTCTCCTTCGGTTTTTCCGGAGCCTCCTTGGCCTGCTCTTCCTGGGCGGCGAGGGTCCAGACATCGGCATGCTTGAGCATCTTCCTGGCGCTCGGCTCATCGACCAGAATCACCTCGCCCTGTTTCCAGATGATGCCGGTCCCATAGATGCCATCCCGGTACTGGGCGCGGTGGCCGATATACTTCACGGGGAGCTTCGAGGCCTGAACCAGTTGCGGGGCGGGGGCGGCGATCTTGACCACTTTGATCTCCGGCTGGACCTTGGAACATTCCTTGACGATGGCCATGAACAGGACCCGCTCCGTCTTCTCTTTGGCGGAAAGCGAATCGAACTCCTCCCGGGTCTTGTCTGGAACGCCTACCGTTCGTTCAAGCCAATTCTTGTGGCCGTCGGCCGCCGTCGCTTCGGGGTTAGCCAGATGAAAGTTGACCCCGGTCTCGTACCGGCCGCGGGTTTCCTCGGAGAGATCGTCCCACGCGATAATCGCCGGGTTCTCGTCGTCCAATCTGGTCGCCTGAATCGCGACATTCACAATCTTTGCAATATCTGCTGATTTCACTTTATCCTCCTTTGGGATACCCGGCGCCGTGGTGGCGCCGGGGTTATCGTTCAGTTTACGGCTGGCCGCCCATCTCGGCGAGAACGTAGATATCCTGGACACCAACGGCCGCACAGTCGGCGCCGGCGATGGTCAGAATCAGGTATGCATCCTTCGGGAGGGTGACAGGCTTGGTAGCGGTCGTCTTGCGGGCGGTCACGGCGCTGTCCATCGCCAAAGCGGTGGCGAAGAAGTCGTCGTCCTGCGGGACTGCGGTGCTGTCGACACCGTCGACATAGGCGAAGCCGACCTTCGCGGTCACGTTCGCGGTGAAAGCGTCGGAGATGTACGACAGGTAATCGTACAATTTCATGCCGGCCTTCAGAACGCCAAGACGAACCACGTCATTCTGGACAACGGCAGTGGCGTCGTTGCTGGCGGTGAAGACACCAGAGGCATCAGTCGTCAGGTTAAAAGGGCCAACCGCGGACAGGTTGCCATAGGGCACCCCGCCGAAATTGAATTTGTTGTTCACATTGCTTGCGGTAATGGTCGCCATCTCAATTCCTCCATGGAATTTTATTTGTTTGGTTCCCGGTCCCCTCCGGTCGCCTCGTGCTTATTTCAAGAGAACAGCTACTTAAACGCCCAGCTCAACGGCAGAGTCAATCGCCATGATACCGAAGTCGGTGTATTCTTCCTGTGTCCCGTGGTTGATCAGGAAGCGGGTCTTCGATTTCCCGCCAACCATGCCGATCAGGACTTCCAGCTTGTCGCCGTGATCCAGTTCTTTCTCGCTCCAGAAGAACGGGTTGCCGGTCTGCCGAGCCTTGCCGTATGCTTCCGCCAGGGCCTGGCCGCCGAGCAGGATCGCCCGGTCAACGGCATGGGTCGTGGAGAAAGCGGCCGGAACCGTACCGGACGACTCGGTGGTCGAGGTCGCGCTGGCACAGTACAGCATGGCGTTGGTCGAATAGAACCGGATCGGTTTCGGCATCTTCACGATCAGGATACCGTTCCACAAGCCGGCCTCGCCCATGAACAAGGGGTTGTTCTTGGCCATGGAGGCGCGGGCCATGGCGTTCGCCTGCCAGGTCCGGAAGTTGGTGGACTTGACGATCGAGGTGTACTGTTCGCTGGAAACGCCCAGAACGCGCATCGGGGCGTCGGTGGCCATCTGGTCGTCCGGGAACCGAACGGGCGGAGGAGGAAGCGGCATGCCATCCAGCTTTGTCCGCAGCGCGTCTACCAGGTCGATGTTCATGATATCGGTGGTGGCGAAGTCAACATCGCCGCCGTTCAGGTTGATATGCTCCAGGCCGGACCCGGTGGACATGAAATGCCGGTTGTAGGTCGGGGCCTTGACCGTGTTCACGCAGATGCTCGCAAAATCGGCATCGGACGCCAGGGGCACGGCCCACTCGATATCATTGGCGAAGCCGCGGGCGCCGGCCATGTGAACGATACAGAGCTGATCCTGCAGGCGGTCCATGTAGTTCTTGCCAAGGGCGCGGGCCAGGGACCGAAGCTGGTGCGGGGTCCGCTGCTGGGTCATGGAACCACCGGCGGAGATCGGGTACCGGCACTGATTGATGCGGAGCGAGTCCTGGCTGAAGGTCATCGCCTGGCCGCGGCCTTCGGCGACCGCCTCGCCCATGATCGGCTTGCCGCCCAAGGGGTTGATCAGGTCGAAGGTTACTTCGTCGCCGGCATTCTTCATCAGGTCCATGCACCGAACGATGGGCATTTCGTTGGAACTCTGAAAGCGAAGGTTGCTCTCGGCGTCGGACTGCTGCGGCAGTTTACCGGTCAGCCGGTTGATGATGGTGGGGCGCTGCATATTCGCAGCAAACAGCCCAGCGGACTGAATCTGTACCGCCTGCGGTGAACCGTAAGGAATCGTGGTCATAGCTCTTCTCCAAAAGAAATAGGTTGATTAAACAGCTTTCCGGAGGATCTCTTCGATCTGGTCCGGAGTCTTGCCCATGAACGCATCGATCTGCTTCAGGGGGTTCCCGGCACTCATAATCGCGTCTACCTGATTATGGGGGACCTGGGACCCGCCCGGAATCTCAGAAAGACTCGTTGGCACGGGACGTTTCGGTGCGGGAATGCCCGCGGCTGTTTGCCCATCGGCCTGTTTCCCCTGGCCCGCGGTATCGCCCGCGGGTGGCTGGTATCCAGTGGCTGCCTTGAAGGTGTCCAGCATCTTCACTACATCGGCCGCATGGCCGTTATTAATTATTTCTACATACGCTTTCTGCAAGACTTCCGGCTGCGACTCGATCCAGGTTCCAAGCTCCTCGCCGGCAACGATTGTATCGAGGTCATTGTGAATCTTCCGGACCGAGTTGAAGTGTTCCTCCTTGTCGGCCTTGACCGCCTTCTCCTTGACCGGGGCAATATCCGATTTCAGGGTATTGATTTCCTCGGCCTGGGCCGCGATCTGAGCGGTGTAGAAGCCCCGCTCCTTCGTGAGCATCGTTTCAAACGCCGTGACCAGGTCGGGGAACTCCTTGCGCACCTCATCCAGGATCTCGTTCGTCTCCTCCTGGGTGGCCGCCCCTTCGGCCTGGGCGTTCTGGGCGGTGGCCATTTTATCCATCGCCGTCTGGAGTTCAGCGTTCTTGCTGATCTGTTCTTCGAGGGCGGTCCGGGCGGAACTTGCCTCGACCCTGGCCTCGACCAGCTTCTCATACGGGATGGTATGCACTCCATCCTTGGCCATGATTACCGGCTCTGGTTCCGGAACGGCCGCCGGTTCTGCCGGGACGACTTCCTTCGCCGGTTCAGCCTCTTCTCCGGCCACGGCCTCTTGTTCCGCCTCGACTGCCGGGGGCTCGCCGCCAAGCAGTAACCCGGCCATCTTATCCGGGGGGATCACGCCGTCAACTTGGTTCTTCTCGAAATATTCCAGATCAGTAATTTCCATCCTGTCCTCCTGCCACATATCGCCGTGGCCGCTTTAAGAGAACTACGCTCTATCGGCATTATATACGCTGAAGTTAATGTAGTCCAAGAACTTTTTCATTTATCCTGCTGTTTTTTCGCTTTCAAAAGAACTTCTGGTGTTTTCTGCCGCCAATAGCAGGGCGCATATACCCGCCCTTGCTCCGACCCTGCGGGAACGTATTGGCGACCGTAGTCAGAATCACCGGCCAGGCAGTTCCCTTGCAGTCTGGGCACTCAATGCTCGTTGGTTTATCGGCCAGCTTACACTCATGTTCCATGACTTTCCTGCATCTGATGCACTCGTAGTCGTATTTCACGTCATCATCCTTTTGTAAAATGGGGGCCGTGGCGAGCGGCCCCCGGTCATAGGTTACTGCATGAACTTCCAGTCGATCACAACCGTTCCGGAAATGTCGCCGGTCAGGTCGGCTCCGGCCGTGTTGCCCCATGTAGAGCAAATGTTCCAGTGGACCAAATGCGATCCGGCGGTAGCGAGGACAACGGGCGTCCCGGCCCCAACGGCAACGGTAAGAACGTCAGGAGTCCCGGCCATATCGGCGGTAGTGATCGGACCAAGCAGGTCTTCGAGTCCGGCGGCGTCAGCGCCACACGTAGCAGCGGCTGCAGAACCAAGCACGGTGCCGACGCAACCTTCAGCGGCAGCATTTGCCGAATCCTCTGCCAGCGTGGTGGCCATGGACACTGAGACGTTCTCAACAATGATCTCGCCGGCCGGGAAGGTGTAGAGCAGATACCCGTCGCACAGGGCGGCATTGTCGGCAACGGTAACGGCATCGGCCTGGCTTACGGTCAGCACGGTGTGGTGCTGGTATCCATCGCCGTATTCAACAGCCGTCACGCCGGTATTCACGGCACCTACATTGCTGATGTTTCGCAAGTCGCCGCCTGAATCCAGGATCGCGGCTTTCCCGGCGGCAGGGACGGTCGCACTTGAGCCATCCACAAGATTCAACTCGGCAGCGGTGGAGCCAAGCGTGGTTCCCGCCGGATCTTTCAGCACACCATAGGTCAAAATCCCAGTAGCCGGCCAAGTGTAATCTTCCCCCGTGTCAAGAACAACCGCCTTGCTCGCTGCGCCCGTACCGAGAGCAGTGATATCCAGATAGCTCAACTCGGCGGCAGTAGCCGTCACCCCGTCTACCTTATTGATCTCCGCTCCGGTCGCCGTTACCTCGGTCACGGTGAACACGCCCGAATTGGTCTGATACCAGCCAATCACCTCTTCGCTGACGATCTTGGTGTCGCCGCTTGCCCAGTCAACATCCTGGCCAAGCCGAACAGGGCCCCGCGCTCCATCGCCGGAATACGTCACCCAATAGTCAGCAAACGCCGGAACTGATCCGACAACCAGCAACACCAGGGCCGCGAAAAGGATTACCCATCGTCGGCCAAACACGTTCTTTTTCATTTTTCTTCTCCTGCTGTGTTTTATTGGCCGCTATTGGCCGTTCATTTTATCATTTAGAGCGACGAAATAATCATTGAGACTTTTCGCCCTCTTCATGAATACTAAACTTTCAAGAACCTCTCCGGCGGTTAGCCTTACTGGTTCGAGCCCATCGAGCAGAAACTCTATCTCGCCCTGGACGAAAACCTTCCCCTCTTTCTCGTCGCCGATTGATATCCTCTGTTCCCTGTCTCCGACATGCCCGAGTTCAACGGTTATTTTCATAGACTGCTCCTTTTGGTAGATCTTCTGTATCTCTCAACTCGCTTGAGGTACTGCTACGAGGCACGAAAAATTACCAGTGCCAGCGGGTACGGCAGACCGTGCTTGCCATTGTTAAATTTCGGGCGCCCCCGCAAAAATCTTATTTCTCCCTTCATACAGATATCATGCCACCATGCCGTATTTGTCCTGGCCGGAATCAGCATCACTGTTGTAGCCTTCCCCATTTGCGCTGCCTGGTGGGCCTTGGTTATCCATTTCGGCATTTCCCGGCCATACGGGGGGTTACACCAGCACACGCCTTGCCAATCCTGCTTTAATCCATCTTCAGCTATCGTAAAACATTTCTCTACTTTCTTGTTTTCATGCGTGGCGCATACGTCCATGGTGAAATTAAATTCATTATGCAGCGGATCGAAAAGCGTCCACGGCGTTTCATACTCCACGCTTTTTGCATCAAATCGTTCTTTCGTTAAATCTGCCAATGATACTCTCCGCCATGCCCTATAACCCTGCCCGACACAGCCTGTATTTTTCAACTCGCTTGAGGCCTCGTTTTACCTGGTCAATATCAAGGCCAAGGGTGAATATCGCCACCAGTAAAGTGCTGTATCTCTTAACCATTCCCCCCCTCCACTCCTGCAAGAAGACCGGAATCCGGTTCTGCCATCGCCTCGGCCTGGACCGGGGCGGGCGGTGCAAGTTGATCCGGTTCACCCGGGCGGGCCGGGAACATCGGGCTGGTATTCTCAGCAACAGGCGGGGCGGGCACGGTCGGGCCGGCGACGATCGGCGCCTGGTCCTGGTCGTTGAACCCGGCCGACTTCAAGACCTGGTCGGCGGCCGGCGCCACCCCGGGGGAGGCTACTATCTGCGTCCCGGCCTGGACCGCGGCGAAGATTGCCTCGATCCGCTTGTTGATGATATCGGTGATCATCTTCTCTTTCTGGGTATCCTTGTACCCTTCGTCCATTTCCAGCTTGCGTTTCTTCAGCTCGTACTGATCTTTGATCCGAGCTTGTTCGACCGCGGCGTCGATCCGCTGCTGAATCTCTTCCTCGGTCGGGACGGTGGCCATCTTGCGCAGACCTTCGACCAGTTCTTTCTTCACGTCATACGGCAGGTTCATCAGGGAAACGAGATGCGGCATGGCAAGCGCCTGGAACTGGGGCGGCATCGACTTGAACGCCTCGGACATCGACACCAATTCCTGAGCCCGGAAGCTCGGAGTCGAAGGAACATCCGAGATGGTCACGTTCAATTTGATCCGTTCCGTATCGTTGTTCAGGTACAGTTCACCCGGTACTTGCTGGTTCAGGATTATGGTCCGGTCCTCTTTGATCAGGCCGCCATCGACGGTGACGGGCGTCTCCTCGTTCCCGATATCTTCGATGATCATGGAAAGAATAGCTTCTCCAACTCGTGACCGTCCTTCGGCAAAGTTGTCGTTGATATCGCCTAGGGATTGAACGGTCTGCTCAACAAGCTGGCTGATCGCGGATCCGGACCGGCCTTCCGCATCGTTCCCGCCGAACACTTCGGAAATCCGGCCGGCCCGGCGGATCGATTCTCTGGCTTCCCGGAGGCGGGCGGCCTGCTGCTCATTCAGTTGGAAATCTTTCTCGATCTTGAATATCCCGTCATTGGCCATGGCCTCGGCGTTCAGGAGGATATCCGAATCAGGCCGGGATACCTCGTCACGGAAGGTATCGTCATCGTCAACAACCGCCCCTTCAGTCCTGATCACCCGGACGGAAGAGAGGCCCCACTGCATCTTGGCCACCCGGACATTGATCTCGTCCTGCAGGAACATCATTCCCCGGGCCAAGCCGTAAGGAACCCTGGTCCGGTCTTCACGCTTGCCCCAGAACGGAAAATAAGGAAAATGGTTATGCTTATAGGGGGAGGGGATGTCATGCAAAAGGTGGGGCCCGGCGAACCAGGCGAGCCGAACCTTGCCGACAACCGATTCGATCAGTTCACCACCGTTAGCCAGGGCCACGAGATGCAGGGCGTTCTGCTCATCGAATTCGACAACCCGCCCGCCCCTGACTTTCAAAGCGGTGACAGCTTCAAATTTCCGGTACCAGAGTTCAAAAAGACAAATCCTACCATTCAGGGCATCGCGCCACTCCTGTTCTTCCCAGGTAAAAGACCTCTCATCGGTCCAGTTCTTGTACAGCCCGGTCTGCTGGCCGCCTTCCATGTACTGCGTGGCGTCATAGGCGGACATCCCGTTGCCGGCGGCCTTGATTGTTTCCGCCTGGTCCGGGAACATGGCCGTAGCGATATCGACATCAGTCCACCGGCGCCGAAGGAGCCAACGCGCATCCGAAATATCATCTTTCCGAGAAAACCAATCGTGCCAGATCTCGTTTCGGTGGACATCTGTGCAGCGGATCGGGAACTGAAAAGGATCCGAAGACCGGGAAACCTCCACCCAGCCCAGGCCGACCTTCACCTGTGAAGCATACGCCGCGGCGCAGGCCCGGTCAGCCTTCGACCTTCGTTCGGCCTGGTTCAATCGGTAGTTCAGGGCTTCCGCTACATCATCCCCCTCGCCCACTTTGTCAGGCAAAACCCGGAAATCAGACCGGTTCTTCGCCTCCATCCCCAGAATTTCGTCAATCGTCGGGCCCATGACCGGCTCGATCGCCGGCGGGATCCCGAGGAGACGTTGCTTATAGAGTGCGTCGGAATCAAGCTGGTTCCCGTCGCAATAGTCCATCTCCTTGTCAGCGTTCGCCCGCCAGATGGGTTGCTCATCAATCTCAAGAGCGATGGCGTTCAGCAAATTGTTCGGGGTGAAGTCGCCTTGCCGCAGATTCATGCCGTCCTCCAGTCAGAAGAGCGCCTTCGTTTCGGTTTCGGGGTTTCAGAACCGGACCTCATCTGCATCTCAGCCTCCATATTCAAGCGAACTCCAAACATTCCAAGACCCCGGGTAAGGGTCTCGAACCCGTCATAGCCATGCGAAGCGTCGTCATGCCGCGGCGTCTCCTTCCAGCAGCCGAGCTTATCGTCCCAATCAACCCGGAAATTCTGCAAATGATTGATCCCGACGGCGCATTTCTCTTTATCGATGAAAACGGAGGGCAGCCAGACCTTCACTTCCTGGATCGCCGTGCCTTTCCGCAAAACTCGGGGGACAACACAGATATTCCGCATCCCCGCCGCCGAAAGGATCTGCTTCAACGTCTTCGGCTTCGCATCCCCCTTCGTGGCGGTGCCAATTCGCTTGGAGCCCGCATCGTGCGGCAGGAAATGGCGCCCGTAATTGTAGGGTAACTTCTGGATCCGCATCCAGTATTCCACCACATCGTCATCCGTCCCCTCCAGATAATCGATAACCCGATCCTGAAAACCAACCCGCTGATGGAACCAGATTGTCATCTTGTCGCTGATACCAAAATCCCAACCAGTATTTACCGGGTACCCATGATCATGAGGGACGATAGTAATCCTTCGTTCCTTCCGTAAGACACGCATCTGTTTCGCCAGGATCGCGCCTTCCATAGAGGCTTGAAACGCCTCATCCGGGGTCGAGGGAAACTCCCGGTGCATGTCATCCTTCTGCTGCTCGGCCTTTTTAACGTACCATGCCCGTTTCCGCAGTGAAAGTGATACTTTAATTTCGTCTTCTATTTCCTTAAAGTACCGCTCATACTCTTCAGTAATCCTTACACCATCAGGGTCAAGCTCGTTCTCCGAACCCTCCCACCAGGGGAAGAAGTGGAACTTGAAATCCAGAGGCGTCATCTTCGCCCCTTCGAGCAGCTTGTTCTCTGCTGCTTTACAATCGTCGTGAAACTCGCCGGAAGTTCCCTCCGCGGTCGATTCCACAATGATAATATTACCCTGTGCAATCGTGTTCAAGGCGCCAGTCCTGATCTCTCGGGCCCTTTCAGGGTTACGAGCAGCTATCTTTCCCAATTCAGAGACGTGAAGGATCTCCAGGGTGCCGCCACGATGCGAGGTCCCGATGTAAATCGTCGAGCCGTTCTTGAATTTCACCGATTCCTTGGCACGCTCCGTCATCGGGTTCAAAGCCTGGATAACCGGATGCAAATGGTCGTAGGCCAGCTTGATTTTATCTAATTTTTTTCTGGCGTCAGGCAAGGTAATATCAATGATGCCCGCCTCTACATGCCCGTTCCAAAAGCAATAATCGAAAATAAAGATAGCTATTAATGTCGAAAAGCCCCTTTGCCGGTCCTTCAGGATAATGTTCAGATACCACATCGCCTTCCAGAACTTTAACTGGGAATCATTCCGAATAAAGGGGATAAGGCGTCCGAACTTATCTTTTATCGTGTAAAGATTGTCGAGTCTCCATTCCCTATCGTCGAGCGAAGCCCACATCCTCCTGAGCGCACCCCCCCCTGGGTCTTCGGCGGCGAGTAAGGAATCCCTTTCCCGCTCCTTCATCTCTCGCGCCTGCTCGCGCTCCAGCCGCTTGTCTTCCTTCTCTTCGTCCTCGATCTGGCGCTGCTCGCGGTCCTGGGCCATGGTGAGCTTGACCTGGGCGAGGGTGGCCTTGCCCTCTTCGCTGTGTATGTTCATGAGGGTCTGCCTGCCCTGGAATTGACAGAAGTGGAAGAAAGGGATATACTCTTGAGAAGCGCATTATCTTCTACATTACAGGAGGAAATATGGACGGAAAGGGGCTGAAGGCTGCATTGAAAGGGTTGAACTGGTCTCAGCGACGGCTTGCCAGGCTGCTTGAGGTGTCGCCCAAAACTGTGAACAATTGGGTGAGGGGTAGGGCTGCTGTCCCAAAGTGCGTAAGTATCTTGTTTAACTTGCTTTCCTCGTTTTCCGAGCTGGGCAAGAAATAGGGGGCCTGTAATCACCTGCCCGCAAACCGTGGATATATCATAATGTCGCATAAGATCTATTATGTAAAGAAGTCTGGGTTGCTGAATGATATCATATAGTTACTCCACCTTTTCAACGTCCAATTCGAGGGGAGGGGCCGGGGTGATCGGGCGACCAGGTAATCCCCTGCTGCGCCCGCTGATCGCCTGGTACACGTTCTGGAGGGTGATTTCTACGCTATCTCCGTCATTTACCGTGCCGGGGGCGGGCTCATCTAGGTCAAACGCCTGACGCTCAAGGGCAATCAGAGTTTTGAGCGTGTCTGAAAGTTTTCTGAGTATATCCGCACGGTTGCCCAGATCGCCCAGGCGGCGGAGGATTTGTTGCAGTTCCTTGACGGAAGCGGCGTCGGTCTTGCCACCATCCACCACTTTGCGCACCAGTACGGCAATATCGCCCACAAAATCGCTGCCGGTCTCCAGCTCCCTTTGCATTTTGGTTAGGGATCGCCGATGGGCTTTGATGTCCTTGCGATGGCTTAAGATGATGGTGGCGCGGACCTTTGCGAGAGCTGAGACTCGATCCTTGTCGGTCTTTTTCTTGAGGGGGAGGCGCTCGTCCTGGACCTGCTCGTGGCGCACGATTCTGGAAAGTTCGTCGTCTGTCTGGGCCTTAATGCGCTTCCTGAGATCCCTGACAATTCCCTCACGTTTAATCCAGTGGCAGAGCGTATTTTCATTTATCCCGTGATTTCGGGCAATTGAACTAAGCGGTTCGCCTGTTTCCCTGACCTGGTAAGTCACCTCTTCCCAGTCCACATCGCTGGCTTTTACCTTATTACAAACTATTTTCTTTTTAGGTTTATTGGTTAATTCCGGCAACTTAGGCAACTTTTTCAAACCTTCACCTATTTTCTCAGGGGTGCTTGCTTAAATGCTTATATCTGCGGTCATTGTAGGCGATGGATTTGGCGTTTGTCAAAGAAAATGTGAAAATACCTCATTTACTTTCCGCATTGCAATAAGCGCGACGATATGTTATCGTATAGGTAAGAGGGGGAGAAAATCACCCTGGAGCGGGCCGGGGACCGGCCTGGGAGCTGCGCGGGGCGCAGGAAACACAACACCACGGAGGAAAATCATGGGACAGAGAAAAGAGAGTGCTGGAGTACCAGAGAGAGTGAAGCAGGTTATAGGGCGGGTGGATATGAACGATTTGATCGCGCCCTCGCCTGGGGGTTCTGTCGCCTCTTACACGGGGTTTCGCGCCTTCCTGGCCGAGGTTTGGACGCTCGCCCTGAATAGGGTGCCGACTCGCCGGGGGTATCTGATCATCAACATAAAGAACGGCGAGTATGTTTTCACCGACTCCGAGAGCTGGGACGGCGATTGGAAGCAACGGTATCCGCACGTTGCCAACCTTGACTACTGGGATATCGAAACACCCTCGATCTGGCCGCACGATACTATCAACGGCTTCCCTTTTGTCTACGACCTCACTCGCGACGGCGGGCTTTTCACGCTTTATGTTGATGCTGACGCATCCATAGACGATATCCGGGCCGCAACGGCGGCGCTACGCGGCGCGCGCGATGTCGTGTCGCTAAGAGTGATGAAGCTGAAACCGGCACAGAGGGGACGGAGGCAATAACCATGGGACAGAACCACTCACAGGAAAAGCATCAAGTCGCGCCCTCGGGTTCGGGGCCTTGCCCGGATTGTCTATGGCTCCAGGCCGGGGGCGAGTGTACCGCAATCAGGATCGAAGAGGGTCCGGGCCGGTGGGTGGTCGCATCTCAACCGTGCCTCATGCCGGGGCAGTGTCAATATTATCAATCAGTTACGGAGGTTTGCGATGAAATCACCTTATCCTAAATACTTCCAGACGCCGGAGGGGAAACCGATATCAATCCGCACTCTTGCCATGGCCCTGCGGGTAATCCACAAAAACCCGGACGAGTCTTATCCTGGCTGGAACTGGTATCCGACAACCGGGCATTTTATCATTACATCGGTCATGGATGGGATAAACGACAGGATAAACCAGAGGGGGTAATCGGTCTGATCGGGTCAGGGTGCGGCGGGTCATGGCCGCGCCCGAACCTGCACGGAGCGGGACAGATAAACCAAAAACCAACGGAGGAAGCAATGTCAACTCACAATGAACTGCGTGTCGAAGCAGGGCAAAAGATCATGGAAGCGGTGTCCGCCGAAGATTCACAAACCGGAACTATTGACGCCCTGGCCGACCTTATGCACTTCTGCCGCGCCGAGGGGGTGGATTTTGACGCCTGCCTGAGTATGGCGACGGATCACTTTGCCGAAGAACTTATTGACAACGCATGAACCCACAAACCGCAATCCTCATCACTCAATGCTGCTACTGCTGGGTGTTCTTCCGGGTGCAGGACGCCCGAGGAGCGCCCGGTGGGGTAAGCCATGGGATATGTCCGGTTTGTTATGATCTGGTATCCAGGGAATGGGAAGGTAAAATTAAACACGGAGGGAATTATCATGACCGACCAAACAGCAGCGACACAGGGGGATTACCGGCAGCTCGGCCCGCCGAAAAATTTGAAGGACGGACTCTGTAATTTCGTCCAAATGATCATCAACGCCGCAGATGCTGGAAATGCGGCAGAGGCAATGTATCTCGCTGTAGACCTCCTGGATGATCTGAGGTCCGGGACTTATGACGGGGCAAAGGGAGCAAGTGCCGCATCGGCAGAATCGAACCTTGAGCGGCAGATGGAGAAGGATCGAGCCGAGGCCGCCGAGACAGCACGGCAGGAGTATATCAAGGGCGTACAGCACGGAATGGAGCATAAGCGCCGGGAAATCCTGCTCGCCCTGGGACTGGAAGCATAACCAAACACGGAGGAACACGGACATGGCAAAGCGACGAATCGAGTGCATAAAGCGGGGCGGGGTTGAAACGCGGGTCCACTACGACGACGATTGGCAGGAATTCACGGTCACGCTTTACCAGTTTGGCCGTGCCGACCATCGGGCAACCTATTACACCGACGATGAGACGGACGCCAGGCAGACCGCGCAGGCAATGGCGCAGCACGGTCGCCCAGCTGGGCGGGTTACGAGCCCTCGGTCGAGGCCGCAGCTCATGCCGGCAAGGTCCAGGCGATTGACGCGGACTCTACAAGCGTCGGCCATTACCTGATTAACGACGACAACGCTCTGTCAAATTATTGCGTCCTCGCGATCTTCAAAGGGCACATTGAGGCGGAACCATATCAATACGAGGCACGGTAAAAATGAAATTAAAGCCAGTAAAAACGAACATCTTTCTCGATCTCTGGTGGTGGCTGTTTGAGAAGCCCGCGCCGAAGTACAAGGACGCCGGGCCGCAGCTCGCGCACATCGGCAGATGGCTGGAGACTGACTATTTCACCTACCCGGAACTTAGGTCCCGCCCGGTTCCACGAACGAATAAAAAAGGAGAACAGAGATGAATTTCGAGATTAAAAACAGATTTACCGGAGAGGTACAGTTCATCGCCAGCATCCAGGCGAAAAAGGATGATGCGATATCTGTGAAAGTCGGCCTTGCCGTCAGATGGGCGATTGAGAATAAGGCCGACCTGAGCGGGGCCGACCTGAGCCGGGCCGACCTGAGCGGGGCCGACCTGAGCCGGGCCAACCTGAGCGGGGCCGACCTGAGCCGGGCCAACCTGAGCCGGGCCAACCTGAGCCGGGCCAACCTGAGCCGGGCCGACCTGAGCTGGGCCGACCTGAGCCGGGCCAACCTGAGCCGGGCCGACCTGAGCCGGGCCAACCTGAGCCGGGCCGACCTGAGCTGGGCCGACCTGAGCCGGGCCAACCTGAGCCGGGCCAACGACGAAAGAATAATCATTGAGAAAACCCCTATCCAAATTGCAACCGGCGAATACCACGTCATAATTTTTGACGCCCACATGAAAATAGGCTGCGAATTTCACAGTCTGGCGGATTGGTGGAATTTCGACAATGAGCGAGTCGCGCAAATGGACGGCACGAGATCGCGGCGGTTCTGGGACATTTGGAAAGCGCCGCTCATGGCCGTGTGTGAGGCAAACGGACGGAAGTAATCGGGACAGGTCAGGGACTCAGCGCCCTGGCCGATCCTGGGAACTGCCAGGCACGGAATAAACAACAAAACGGAGGCGCAAAGATGGGAATGTTTGAGGAAGTGAAACAGGGTCTTGAAAGTTGCGGGATACCGGAACGGATGCGGGGTGGAATCACTCGCTACATCTTTGACGGGATTCCCCCTGGTGAATTCCTCCAGGCGGTTATCAAAAATGACCTGAAGGCCGCGGTTGGCCTGGCCGACGATGAGAACCGGACCATTCTCAACCGGTATGTGGTTTTCTTCTACAACCACGCGCCGGCCGGATGCTGGGGAGGGCCTGAACAATTCGAGAACTGGGTGAAGAAGTTCGCTGACAAAGATAAACCGAAAAAGATTAAGCTCATATGCCCTAAATGCGGGTCTGATAACGTCTGGAAAGATGCGATCGCCTACTGGTCCCCTGAAAAGCAGGAGTGGAAACTCCAGGCAACTTACGATCAAATGGGATGCTCAGACTGCGGGGAAGAATCGGATGAACTGATCGAGGTAGAATCATGACCTCCAAGGAAACCATCTACCACCATTACAAAATCACCGAGCTACCCGATAGCTTGTGGCGTGTCGATAGCCCAGAGGGTGAATTCAGGGGGAAGTTTCGCACCTTCTGGGCCGCCTGCAATATCATTGACCAGATGACCGGGACGGAAGTGGTGCCGGTGGCCACGGACTGAACAGGTAACAAATCGGATACCGAAGGCGGGCGCTCATTGGCCCGCCTTTTCTTATTTCTTCCGCTCCGGTTCAGGAAAGAGAATCCAACGATTCAAACGACCGAATGTAATCCAATACAGATTCACTCCAACCATCAACATGAACCCACGGCCCGTATCCGACCCCGTTCTTGTTCGAAGCTATGTTGACCATGTATGCGACCCCGGAAGGATCAGGCACACCGTCTTGGCTCTGTTCATCGGTCAGGACGATGAGCCGGTCGAACTGCTCATTTTGGTACATCCAGTTGACCGCAGCACCAAGATACGTTCCCCCGTTAGCCCGTCCCAAAGCATCACGCAAGGCAAATCCCCTGCGCGGCACAACCTGAGAAATGTCAGTCCCGAACGAAAAGATTTTAACGTTCTCAGTTAACTCCCGCGCCAAAATAGCCAAACCACAAGCGGCATCATACCTGGTCAGGTCAGACTTTGCGGAAATCCTTTCATTCATGCTGCCAGACCTGTCCATCAAAAGCGCAGTTGTGCCCTGAACTTTCGCCTTACCTTCGAGACACCGCATCATTACCGGCTCTATTTTATCCTCCCATTGAGGCGCATACCTGGCCGCAGCAATGAACCGAAACGGCAGGATTCTCTCTGCCTTCATCTTCTCAATCCCGGCAAAGATAACCTGCTCAGAAACTCCCGCCTCTTTCATGTTACGGAGATTTCGCAACAGGGCCAACCCACCTAACTTGCCTTCACTGATAAGCCGCTCCCAGGCTCCCCGCTTATCCTGCCCGGCAGACAAAGCAACCTCCCAGGTGTCCGGGGGCTGAAGCTCATTGTTAACCAGTCGCTTCCAGAGCGCCGCCTGAACCTCATCCTTCGGCTTTGCATGGGAAAGAAACAGAACATCGCGCAGCTTTACCGTTCCGTCCCGGTTGTATTTTGCCAAAGCGTATTCATCGAACTTAGAGAAGGCCCCGGCCAACCCCTTCTTGACCTGGGCAGAAAGCGGCTTGCGCTCATCCTTCCAGTAGATTGCCAGAAATTCAGAAAGCTCATCCGCTCGCTGAATCACTTTTTGAAGTGTTGCGGAAACCAAGTGGCGATGAGTTGCCAGCCGTGCCATTTCTCGCACTATCAAGAGCGGAACATGGCGCAGCTTCATTTTCTCCCGAGCCTCAACGGCAATGGCCGCAACCTTATCGGCAGGAACCAGCTTGATCGTTTCTGCGATCCGAGTCGCTACCTCTTCGCCGTCTTCATAAAACCCTTTTTCCCAGAGCATACAAGACATGACTGAACGCCATAACTGCTGCTCCGGGGTGATGCGCTTTGCCCTCGCCCCCTCATGAGTCCGTATTGCTTGCCGAGGATTGTTTACTTTCGCCATCGTGCCGCCTCCATTTTGATTTTTAATGAAAAAAATACCCAACAAGGAACAAGCTAATTTGGTATTTTTCTTAGCATGAAGTAACCAAATTATTCGCCATTGCTGGGTATTTTAAGAACATGCCGAGGAACAAGCGAGAAGAGACTTTTTTGCTGGTGCTCTGCCAACTGAGCTACCGGATTACTCCGGACCGGACTCGAACCGGCGACAATCAGTTGAATGAAGTATCTCTACCCTACGCCATCGGCAATCTAAATCCGGGGGAACCAGCAAGCAGGGTGTTTTCACCAAAAGAAGTAACCCTACTTTTCACCACCCGGAAACTTTTCAAAGAACCTGTCAATAATTTTTCTGAGCATTTCCGAGAAACTTACCCCGGCCTTCTTCGCCAGCTCTTTTATTTTGGCCTGCTGCTTCTCCGTCAGCATCACATTCCTTCTAATCATGTCTCTATTATGCACACTATTTACACATTGTCAATTCTTTTTTTAATCCGCTGTCACCCTTACAACCCCCTTACCGGACTCAACCTTCGACGCAAACTGTTTCTTGAAATTCAGTGCTGGCATAAAAACCTCAAATTTGCCCTGTAATCGTTTTTCTCACCCCCGCCCTTGCCACGCCCTTGCCTCTCCCGTTAAAATTGACTGGAGGCCCTGCCTTGTCAGCCCTTATGGTATCCGGCGCTTGGCTCGTTCCTATAAAACGGACTCCGCAAGCTATTGGATGCCAACTTCTCAAACTCACTGATAACGCTTCCGGTCGCCCACTGCTTTTCCTGCAGGTGATTCCTCCACCGATCAATATCGGCTACTCCTTTAATTGTGAACAACGGTATTTCATAGATAAAATCAGAGGTTACATTGATTAAGATGTACTTTTTGTCCCTGCTTAATTTCATCATTCGCTTATCCTCGTAAAGTTGGCCATAAAGGTCAAGTCCTTCTGTAACGTTCCGTAATGCCGGCCTTTCTGCATATCGAACCCGAGCAAATATTTGTCCTTTTTCAAGTCCCGGCGCAACCTCACCCCGACATCAGCGCAAGCCGCCCATTCTCCAGCTCCCTTGCCCTCCAGTTGTTCAACTTCGCCACGGCCAACCTGATTTGAAACCTGGGAAAAACAGACGATGCACGTTCTGGCCCGCTTGGCAAGCTCCTGTATCCGGTCCGCAGCCTCCGCTCCCCACTCTTTACGGGGAACACCCTTGCACCGTATCTGTTGCACATAATCAAGGAATACGACATCGACTCCGCCGGCCATTGCCTGCTGCATGACAATGCCCTCGATCTCCTGCAGCTCGCGTCGGTCATCGACTACTGCCATACTCTGCTCTTTTATCCGCGCCATTACCGCCAAGACAGTATCGTATTCTTCCGGCTCCAGCATCCCGGACAGCACTTTTTGATTGTGCAATCCAGTTTCCCTTGAAACCATTCTTGCGACAAGCTGCTCCTCAGTCATTTCCGTGGACACGACCATCACCCTGGCTTTGTTCACCCTGGACAACATCTCTATTGCCATTGTCGTTTTCCCGGCGCTGGTGAATCCGGTAACCAGCCACATATGCCCAGGGACATACCTGACAAACGCATCGTCAAGAAAATCAAAACCCGTGCGGACGCCGTGCATTTTCCCACGGGCACGATTTTTTTCAATCAGCTCAAATGTACGGGTGGCAACATCTGATATTACCCCTGTTTTCCCTGTTGACCTCTGTTCGCTCCGATGCAGTGCGCTGAGTTCGCGCAGGAGATCGTCAGCCTGATCGCCTGATGATTTAGAAACCTTCAGTGCGCCTTCTTTTATCCGGCGACATCGTGCTTCGTTGTTGATTTTACTTGCGTATTCCCGGTAGTTGATCGGGATAACATCATGTGCTTCAGCCAGCCACACCGCATGTTTCGGCATAGAAGCTGCTGCGATCACAAGGTCAAAAGTGCCTCCTGAGCGAAAAGCGGCCAAAGCCTCCCTGTAAACCTTGGCGGCCCTGAAGTCAGAGAAATCCTCGTCGGCCACCATCTGCTGAATCTCCGCAATAGTTTGCGGTTTTTGCAGAATAATCCCGACCAGAGATTTTTCTACGAGTTGTATTTCGCTTTCCATTTTTCCTCGTCAGTAAGTGTCTGGTCACATGCCCCCATGCACGCGATTTTGCGAAACCTGTCAACATGCTCCGCGTCCCTGCAAATTAATTCTATTGAATCGTACACCATGTTGCTGTCATTTTTCCCTTGGTGATATGGTGATTTTGAGCACCCGTCGATGGCTTCTTTCAGCGCATCGACGGTATATCCCTCTTTGATCCTTGCCGCGATAATCACCTTTCGTTTTCCTCCGAGTTGGGCCTGAGGATGTTTCAACTTTTCTTTCCAGTAAGAAAAAACAACATCAACATCTTTCCCTATGGGTTGAGAGGTCTCCCCCGCCTTTTCTTTCGACATAGGTTTTTCTTTATGCGTTTTTGGAGCAGGAGAAGGAGCAGGAGCAGGAGCAGGAGCAGGAGCAGGAGCAGGGCTTGTACGATTCGTTAACGGTCGTTGAACGGTCGTTAACGAATCGTATTCGTCTCGTGTAAGTGCCGTTGCTCCTGAAGCTGCTAACTCATTGTAAAGTGGACGATTTATTTTTGCCAACCTTGAAAGTCGTGCCTTGTCAGCCCGGCGGGTTGCATCCGCTGCCCATGGGTTATGCTCACGCCAACCATGGAGAATAAACCCATTTTCGTTGCTATCGAGCCATTTGAGATCGACAAGGGCCTTGCAAAAAACGCCAGCTTTCCCCCTCCATTTTCCGGAAATTTCTATATCCTCTTCGTCCATTCCTTCTAGGTCGCCGCATGGTTTATTTTGCGCTGCCCATGCCCAAAGGATTTGGAGACTCCGCACCGCTTCAAGACCTCCGCGCCTTTCCAATTTTATTGTCTTTGGATGATCCCAAAACTCTACGGAAATCCGGATATCGGTATTCATCGACTATTTCACCGCCACAAAAGAGACAACCCATACATAGGGGTTTTTTCTCCATGCGTCGGGGCCGTTGATCTCATTCCAAAGGAGCGAATAACCAAGAACATAAGGGGTCCAGCCGTGGCATTTTTTCACGTTGGTTAATCCAGGGGCGCACCCCTCGGCCTTCGCGTCTTCTTCGCTGATATCCTGCAGCCGCTCCACACTGACATCAGTAATTTCCAGCGTGAGCCGTGATGCGTATCGCGGCATGTGGATTGATGGTTTCCAGCGCACAGGCTTCTTACAGACGGTGCACTCCATTCCTGGTTCCTCGTAGCTCCCGGCCCTGTAAATCCATTCAGTATGCGGCTTCCCGTTGATGTCAGTCCCGCACAGGTGAAATGCCTCTCGCACCCAAAGGCGGTCCCCAACTTTGCCATAAGGGCAGTACGAAATATGCTCTTCTACCCTTCTCGGCACATGACAACCTAGCGGGGTTATAAATCCAGGCTTGCAACCGTCTCCCGTAACCTTGGCAATCCGCCGCGTCTGCGTCTTGCGTCCTTCCAGAATCGCCAGGACCATGGGCCCGGAAAAGAGAATCGGTCTTTTCATTTTTACCTCCCCATAAACCACAAAAGCCCGACTACACCCGCGCATGATGAATGACGCCCCAACCAAGGAAAAGACGGCAAACTAGTTTCTGAAACTATCGCGGATGCAGGCAGGCTTTCAGTTTTTATCAGGAGATACAAAGTACATGCTCCTTGGTTTTGCGCCTTCAGGGTAATCAGCCCTGGCGGCAAATG
>Ga0209728_1000914_pt1 | contig 20340 bp, 25 predicted proteins | sample RifGroD1_FD_183997 | JGI IMG/M metagenome (GOLD analysis project Ga0209728, IMG submission 183997) | Groundwater microbial communities from Rifle, Colorado, USA - Groundwater D1 (SPAdes) (version 2) | ecosystem: Environmental > Aquatic > Deep subsurface > Groundwater | place: Rifle, Colorado... | reverse complement strand
CAAATATCCAATTAGAGACAATAAAAAATAATTGAAAGTAGAATGAGTAGAAACCTGTATCGACTATCTTCGTTGTTGGAGAGTAGGGCAATTATTGATACATTGCTCAAAAAGGTGGGGAAACTTTTAAAGTTTCAAGATATAGTCAGCACCATTAGAAATAATGGATCAATGTGGAAAAAGCAATAATGTTATATGGGAGTTATTATGGTCAAGAAAACAACATTAGTCTTGCATTATGTGGAATGTCATTTTCATTATATCAAAGAGATTTATTATTGTCTTTAGGAATTGAAGAAATAATAATTGCACTAGATAAACAATATCAAATTGAATTAATAAATGATGAGAATATAGATAAAAATTTAAAAGCATGGAAAGAATATGAAAATTACATAAAAAGATTAATAAAAATATCAGAAATGTTTATGTCATATTGTAATGTATCAATAATAGTATGCTGGGATGGTAGGATTGGGTACAAAGATGCTCCAATAGACCATAAAAAAGAAATTTTTGAACAATTATATAGAGAAAGATATTTCATTGAAGACATTGAAGAATTAAAAGAAATGATAAAATAAAGGAGATGTTAATATTAAATATAAAGTGCTAAATAAAGGTTACGATTTAATCACAGAAAATGAATTATTAGATATATTATTAAAAAACAGAGGTGTTGAAAATCCAAAAGAGATGTTAAATATCAATAAATCAGTTTTACATGATGGAATGTTATTTAAAAATATGAACAGAGGTTTAAATATGCTTAATTGGCATATAGAAAATAATAGTAAAATACATATTATTGATGATGTTGACCAAGATGGACTCACTTCAGCAACAATAATCCATAATTATATTAAAAATATAAATAACAATATTGAAATTACACATTCAATGAATGATAATAAAATTCATGGTATTATCGTAAAGAATTTAGAACAATATGAATTTAATTTATTAATAGTTCCTGATGCTGGAACATCTGACGTAGAACAATGTAAAGAATTAATTGAAAGTAGAGATATTGATATATTGATTTTAGATCATCATACCATTGAGAGAGATAATCCATATGCAGTAGTTATAAATTGTCAAGATGGTAAATATCCCAATCCTACTTTAAGTGGAGCAGGAGTAGTATATAAATTTATTAAAGAATATGATAAAAAATATGGATTTAATTTTGCAGAAAATAACTTAGATTTAGTAGCAATAGGTATTGTTGGAGATTCAATGGATTTAAGAAATTATGAAACTAGATATTTAGCTATTGAAGGATTAAAAACTATAACTAATAAATTTATTAAAGAATTTTTAATTAAAAACAAAAAAGAAGAAGAATCAATTAATTTTGAATTTGTAGGTTGGAAAATAGCACCTTTTATTAATGCTGTTACAAGAATTGGTACTCAAGAAGAAAAAATGGATTTAATTAATGCTTTTTTAGGAGTAGAAGATTTAAGAGAATATCAACCTAGAAGAAAAAAGAAAACAGATGATAAACCTCCAATTGAGATACATACATTACAAAAAACAATGATTCGTGAAAGTAATAATATAAAATCAAGACAAGACAAACTAATTACTAAATCAATGGAGCAATTAGTAGAAACAATAGAAGCAAAGAAATTAAATGATAATAAAGTTATAATCGTTGATGGTACTGATGTTTTAGAAAAATCATTTACTGGTTTAGTAGCAAACAAACTAACTAATATTTATAAACGACCAATAATTATTTTAAAGAAAATGAAAAAGAAAAATGATCAAGATAATAAAATAATTTATGGAGGTAGTTTTAGAAATTATAATTTATTCCCTGTAGAATCATTTATGGATATATTAAAAGGATTAAATACGTTTATTGAAGTGGTTGGACATGATAATGCAGGTGGATTTCAAATTAAAGAAAGTAAAATTCAAGAGACACAAAATAAGTTAAATGAGATGTTTAAAGATGTAGATATTGAAGATGTATATTTAGTTGATTATGAAATACCTGTAGGAAAATTAAAAGAAAAACATATTCTTCAAGTTGGTCAATGGGCAGATATTTGGGGTAATACATTAAGGAAACCAATTTTTGCAATTATAAATATAGTGTTGAAAGTTGAAGATATACAATTGCTTGGAGAAAAAAGAAACTTAATAAAATTTGAAAAGATTATTGGCAACAATAAAATTTCATTTATTAAAAAGTTTTCTGGTGAAAATACATATAATCAAATGATTATGAAATCACATAAAGGATTATCCAAATCAAAAACTAACAAAGTAAAAATGGATGTCATTGGTGAATTTGAGATTAATAAATGGAATGATAACGAATACCCACAAATAAATGTTATTGACTTTAATGTGGAAGGTGCTAAAGAATTTAGATTTTAAATTAGAAAGAAGGGTTGGATATTGGAAGATAAGGATTTTGTACATTTACATGTTCATTCAGAATATAGCAATATCCGTTTGCTTTGACTCAATTAATAAAATTAAGGATATGATTACATATGTAAATAAATTAGGTAATCTTGCAATGGCTATTACAGATCATGAATGTCTTAGTTCTCATGTAAAATTTTTAAATACAGTAGAAAAATTAAAATCTAAAGAAAAAATACATAAAGAATTTAAACCAATATTAGGGAATGAAATTTATTTAGTTGATGAAGAAATAATGTATGAAGAAATGAAAGAACAAGGAAAAACTCAATTTTATCATTTTTTAATATTAGCTAAAGATAATATTGGTCATGAACAAATTAGAAAATTATCTACAAAAGCATGGAAACGAATGTTTAATTATAAAGGTATAGAAAGAGTTCCTACTTTTTATACTGATATAGAAGAGATTATTAATGAATGCAGAGGACATTTGATAGCCTCAAGTGCCTGCTTCTTAAAAGGTACAGATGTATTGACACAAGAAGGAATAAAAAACATAGAAGATATAAAACCCAACGACTTAGTATTTACTCATACAGGGAGTTGGGAAAAAGTAAATTATCCTACAACAAGAGAATATAATGGGAATATACACACAATCCAATCTTCAGGAGGAACATTACCTATCCAAAGTACAGAGAATCATAAGTTTTTAGTTTTAACAAACGAAGATTTTAAAAATTATGTTAAATTCACAAGAGGTGAACAATATGAAAACCTATTAGCAAATAAAGCAATCCCCAAAAAATATCAACAACATTTTAAGAGAAATTCAATGAATTATATACCTAAATGGGTAGAGGCAAAGGATTTAAAAATTGGAGATTTTCTCTTGACTCCTATAAATGATACCATAAATGACATTATTGAATTAGATTATACACATATTTCAAAGATTAAAAAGGGAAAATATGATAGAAACAGTAAAGAATTAAAAAAATATACATTTGAAGTTAATGATAGTTTTCTAGAATTATTAGGATTATTTTGTGCAGAGGGGCATTTAGGAACACATAGCAATTCTGTTAATTGGACTTTTCATACGGAAGAGAAAGACTTACATCAAAAAGTAATAGATTTCCTTAATAAATACTCAAATCAAAAAATATATTCTCGTAAAAAAAGTAAAAGTTTGGGTCATGATATATGCGTGATTGATAAAAATTTATATGCTGTATTCAATGATATTTTTAAACATTGCTCTCATAATTATAATAAAAAAACACCCGATTTTGTTAAATTATTGCCACCCGATAAACAAATGTACTTTATTAAAGGATTGTTTTTAGGTGACGGATACTACCAACATAGAACTGATAAAAGAAACATAGAAAGTGACAGAATTATTTTTGCAACAACGAGCAAACAGTTAGCTTATGAAACAGTTGAAATACTTATGAGAAATAATATAAATCCCTTAATGAATATTAGAAAAGAGCATATGGGAAGAGATGGAGTTTTTCATCGAGAAAGTTATGAAATAAGTATCAATGGTAAAACCGCAAAGGCAATATATAATTTTATTTGGAATGATGAACCATTAATAATTCTTCCAACTGAATTGAAGGGTAAGGATATATCTTTCACATGGAATGGTATTAAATACATGAAAAATAAAATAATAAAAAATACATACGAATATCGAAACACAAGTGTACATTGTTTAAATGTTGACATTGATAATTCATTTTTGGCTAATGGGGTAATTGTACACAATTGTCTTGGGGGTAGACTGCCAAATTTAATATTAAATCTATTACAAGAAGAAAATGAAGAAAAACAAGAGCAAATAAAAGACGAAATAGATTATTTTATTAATTGGTGTCTTGATTTATTTGGAGAAGATTTCTACATCGAAATACAACCATCTTTACAACAAGAACAGATAGATTTTAATAAAATGGCAGTAAAAATAGCAAAAGCATATGGGATTAAATGGATTATTACCACTGACGCACACTATTTAAAAGAAGAAGATAGATCTATACATAAATCTTTTTTAACTTCTGAAGATGATGAAAATAATAACAGGGAAATAGACGATTTTTATAGCACAACTTATTTCTTTACTGTAGAGAAAATATTTATTAATATGGATTATTTAGACCCCGAAGATATAAAAAGGGGAATATTAAATACAAAGGAAATCAGTGATAAAGTTGAAGGATATAACTTCAAACATAAACAAATAATTCCTAAAATTAAGTTACCAAATGAATCCAATTGGTATAAAAATGAAAAATTATATCAATACGCTATTGATTATCCAAATATTATTAACATGATAAATTCAAATGAGATTTACGATAGATATTTAATTAGTTTAATATTCAAAGGTATTAGCAATAGAATTAAGAAAGAAGATTACAAAGAAACCTTTGAAAGAATTGACGTTGAATGTAAAGAAATTATGGGATCAAGTAAAGCAAAAGATGAACCATTAAGTAGTTACTTCATTACTATGGAGAAAAACATTGAAATTATTTGGGAAGAAGCAAAAAGCATTGTTGCTCCTGGTCGTGGCTCTGCTGGAGGATTTATAATAGATTATTTAATAGGTATTACTCAAATTAATCCATTAAAACAGGGTATTGAAATGCCTCATTGGAGATTTATTTCTGCAGAACGTCCAGATTACCCTAAAAGATATTGGGGATTGATGGTGAACCTCATCCGAGGGTGTGCAGTGATTTAACACTGTGCTAACGGTATCAGTTGAATAAGACTGTGTATCAAAGCCTACAGGCAGATATACACTTAAAACAAGACGAAGTAGCTGACTAAGAGAACCTACGGTCTTTCGCAAGATAGCAGGTAATACCGTGCCAAGTCTTTCTTTACTCCTTAATAAAAAGGAGGAAATATAAACAATAAATCCAATAGGATATATATACATAACTACGAATAAAACAAATAATAAAAAATATATTGGTCAACACACAAATCTAAACGATAATTACTTAGGAAGTGGGAAAATATTATTTAGAGCAATTAAAAAATATGGGAAGGAGAATTTTAAAAAGAAAATAATTGAATACTGTTACTCTCAAGAAGAATTAGACGAAAAAGAAAAATATTGGATAAAATATTACAATGCTGTAAAAAACAGAAACTTTTATAATATACACGTTGGAGGTCGTGGTGGAGATACTTATACTGGCAGGAGTGAAGAAGAAAAAATAGCTTACAAAGAATTAATGAGCAATATTACAACTGGAGAAAGAAATGGAATGTATGGTAAAAATCATAGTATAGAATCAAAAGAAAAAATGTCTAAAACCAGAAAACAAAATCCTTCACCTAAATTTCAAAGTAAAGAATTTAAAGAAAAAATTAGTAAATTAACCACAGGAGAAAATAATCCTATGTTTAGAAAAAATCATACAAAAGAAAGCAAAAGAAAAATGAGTGTTAACAGTAAAGGAAAAACATATGGAGAAAGAAATGGGATGTATGGCAAATCAGGAGAAGATTGTTTAAATGGTAAAAAAGTATTCCAATATTTAGATGAAGAAATGTCTATGTTAATTAGAGAGTTTAACAGTGTCTCAAGTGTGTTGATAGAATATAAATTAAAAGGACATAGCCCATTATATAAAGCTATGAAACTAAATAAAAAATACAAAGGATTCTATTGGAGTAAAGAAAGAAAGGTTTAGAGACTATTCCGCAAGGAAGTAGGGATGGATATAGATACCATCCCGAAGTGCCATCACTATTCTAATTAGAATAGAAGATATAGTCCAATCCCACTTTTAAATAAGTGTTAAAGTATGCTGAAAAGCAGGGTAAAATGGATATTGATATTGATATAAGTTCACATAAAAAAGATATCGTATTTCAAAAAGTACAAAATTACTATAATTCAATAGGTGGAGATATAGTAAGAGTTGCAACATTTGGTACTGAAACAAGTAAATCAGCTATTCAAACTGCAGCAAGGGGATTAAAAATAAACGGTGATGTAGCATTATATCTTTCCAGTTTAGTTCCTGTTGAAAGAGGTAAAGTATGGAGTATTCATGATTGTTTTTATGGCAATGAAGAAAAAGGAAGAAAACCTATTACTGAATTTAAAAACATGGTAAGTGAATATAATGATAAGAATCTATTACATGTTATATTGGGAATTGAAGGATTAGTAAACAAAAGGTCTAGTCATGCATGTGGAATTATTATAGTCAATGAAGAATTTACTAAACATAATTCAATAATGAAGACATCAGGTGGAGAATTAATTTCAGCCTATGAATTAAATGATTCTGAATATTGTGGAAATCTTAAATATGATTTTCTTAATACAAAAACTTGTTCAATGATACAACTAACTTTAGAAATGCTGGTTAACAATAATAAAATTGAATGGCAAGGTAGTTTAAGAAAGACATACGATAAATATCTTCATCCAGATATTATAGATAAAGAATCTCTTGAAATGTGGAATATTTTAAATAATGGAGAATTAATATCAGCTTTTCAATTTGATTCTCCTGTAGGTGAAAAAGCAATAAAATTAATTCAACCAGTTAATTTACTACAGGCCACAGATGCTAACAACCTTATGAGACTTATGGGAGAAGAAGGTAAGGAGCAACCTTTAGATATGTATGTAAGATATAAAACAGATATCAATGAATGGTATAAAGATATGAAGAAATGTAAATTAACTGATACTGAAATAAAAATTATCGAAAAGCACTTATTAAAAAATTATGGTGTGTGTTCAACTCAAGAAAGTATGATGATGTTATCTATGGACAAGGATATTGCGAATTTCAATGTAATTGAAAGTAATATCCTTCGTAAAGGAGTAGCTAAAAAAATTGGCGAAACATTTGAAAAAGCACATAATTTACTATATGAAAAAGGAAATAAACTAGAAACTTCAAAAAATTTATTAGATTATATATGGGATATCCAAATTGCCATGCAAAGAGGCTATGGATTTAGTTTGTTACATGGCATTGAATATACATACATTCTTATTCAACAATTAAATTTAGTACATTATTATCCCTCAATTTATTGGAATACAGCAGTTTTACTTGTTGAATCTGGAGCAGTGGAAAAAGAACAGAGTGAAGAGACTGAAGATAAAGGTAAAGAAAAAACTACTAACTATGGAGAAATCGCAAAAGCAATAGGTAAACTACAAACTAATAAAATAAAAATATCTTTGCCATACATCAATAATGCCGAACAAGGTTTTATGCCTGATGAACAAAATAATGAAATTATTTTCGGATTCAAAGGTATTATGAAAATTAATAACGAAACAGCACAAACCATTATGCAGAATAGACCATATAAAAATTTAAAAGATTTTCATGAACGATTAGTATTGATAAAAAAAGAAACAACATTGAAAACTGGCAAATCACAAATGAGATCATTGGTAGCAGAAGGTCAGACTATTATGTTAATTAAAGCAGGAGCATTTGACAAAATTGAAAACAAAACAAGAGAAGAAATATTAGAGGATTATTTACGATTATTAAATCCATCTAAAACAAAACTAAATTCTAAAGATATTGGTAAAATTGCTGAATTAGGAATTATACCAATTGAATTAAAAGACGAATTAAGATTTTATAATTTTAGAGAATATTTAACAAGTATGAAGAAAATAGCAGATGAACAATCTAAAACAATTTCTTGGTATAAAATTAAAAATCAATACAATGATGAAGATACAGAGTATGCAAATAATTTTTTCTTAGAACATTTTGCAAATGATATGCAGGAAGATAAAGATTATAAATATGATGATGAAGGATATTTACTTATAGCATTAGGAACATCACGTAAAGGTTCGTTTGAATCTGTTTATAAAAATAAAATTATTCAGTTAAATAAATGGATAACTACGGAGGAATGTATAAAAACATATACTAATATTGTTTTTCAAAATATCAAAAATCAATATATGCAAGGCAATATCAGTTCATGGGAAATGGAAAGTATGAGTTTTTATAGTAAAGAATCTGGACATGAATTAACTAATGTTAACAAAGAAAAATATGGAATAGTCGATTTTTATTCTTTACCTGAAGAACCTATAGTAATTGGTTTTACAAAATATAAAGGATTACAATATCCCAAGTTTCAATTGGACAGAATTATAGGAACTGTTTTAGATAGAGATAAAAATAAACATTCAGTAACTATACTAACTCCTGAAGGTGTTGTAACCTTGAAGTTTTATTCAGGACAATTTTCTTTTTATGATAAAACAATTTCTAAAGACAATGGTATAGATGATAAAGGAAAAACTAAAAAAATAATATTAGAAAACGGATGGTTTAAAAGATCAGAATTGTTGTTGGTAACTGGATTTAGAAGAGGAGATATATTTAAACCAAAGAGATATAAAAATTCTATTTATCAACATAGTATTCAAAGAATAATAGAAGTTAAAGAAGACGGAAGTTTAATTTTACAAAGTGATAGAGTCCAATTAGTAGAATAAAAGGAGGTAGAGTTTTTGAAACAAAATCAAGATGATATAATGATTAAATGTAAATGTCGTTTATCTAAACAAATGTTTCCTAAAAATAAGATTGTTGGTAACGGAGATTTTGGTATAATTTCCGTTACCGTATTAGATACATTGCAAGGAGAACCACAAATAAATAAATGGGGAACTATTACATTAACTGGATGTATGTGTGAAATAAATGATGATGAAATTTATGTGATTATAGGCAAAGAAATTGAAAATGAAAAATATGGAATACAATATCAAATAATATTTATGTGTGTAGATGTAAAATTAACAAATAGAGACGATCAGTTTATATTTTTGGAAAAAGTATTGCCTGAAAAACAATGTGTAGAACTTTTTAAAGCATTTGAAAATCCCATAGAAATATTAGAAAATAAAGACATTCAAGCATTGACTTCAGTAAAAGGCATTGGTGTTCCTACAGCGGTAAAACTGATAGAAAGATATGAAAATAGTAAAGATTATTCTGAGGCGTATGTTAAATTAGATAGATTTGGTCTTACTAAAAATAAAATTGATAAATTAGTAGATTATTATGGAAGTCCTCATATTGTAATTTCAAAAATAGAAGAAAATCCATATATACTTATTGATGAAGTGGATGGTATCGGATGGGATACAGCAGATGATATGGCTTTACAAGGAGGATTAGGTGAATACTCTCTTGTTAGAACCAAAGCATATGTTAAATATTATTTATATGAACAAGCTAACATGGGTAATACTTGGGTAGATATAGATGATTTATTAAGTGCAGTTGATGGAATAATTGGTTATGATTTACCTCAAGAAACTTTATCTCAAGCATTGAAAGAAATGAATGAAAGTAATATTATTTGGACGAATGAAGATAGAGATAAGGTAGGTTTATTGAGATATTATAATCTTGAAAACAATATAGCAAAAGAATTGATAAGATTAAATGAAGCGGAAAATTGTTTTAAATTTGAAGGTTGGCAAGATAAAATTAAGAAACTTGAAGAAAGACAAAAATGGGAATTCACTGAAGAACAAATTAAAGGTATTCAAGCAATATTAGAAAATCAAGTAGTAATGATTATTGGTGGGGCAGGTTGCGTAGATTGTGATACAGAATATTTTAATGGTATAGAATGGAAAAAAATATCTGATTATAAAAATGGAGATAAAGTTTTACAATATAATAAAAATGGAGATTCTGAATTAGTTAATCCGTTAAAGTATCATAAATATACTTCTGAATATCTATGGCATTTTGAAACGAAGTATGGATTAGATCAATGTTTATGTGATGAACACAATGTATATTACATAACTTCAAAAAATAATTTATATCATAAAACATTTAAGGAAGTTAGGGAAAATCATGAACAAACAGGATTTAAAGGTAGATTTATTACTACATTTAATTATCAAGGAGAAGGATTACCATATAATGAATGGGAAATGAGGTTAAAAATAGCAATAAAAGCAGATGGTAGTTTTAGTAGTTTCAATCCTTCAATTTGCTATATAAATGTAAAAAAACAAAGAAAAAAAGATAGAATTGAATTTTTACTTAAAAAGAATAATATAGAGTATGATTTAATCAAAGGAACAGAAGGATATAAAAGATATAAATTTACATATTTAGATAATGAAAAAACATTCACAGATAAGTGGTATAATTGTAACAAAGAGCAATTTGAAATTATTTATGATGAAATATTTTATTGGGATGGAGCATTTAAAGATAGAGATAGATATTTTACTTCAATAAAATCTGATGCTGATTTTATTCAATTTGTAGGTACAGTATGTGGTTATAAATCAACTATTCAAACTCAAGATAGATTAAATCAAGAATATAAAACAGCGGGAAAAATATATATTAGGAAATCAATTGATTATATAGTTAATTTCACAAAAAGAAATTTAATAGGTTTATGTCGTGATAAAAGAGAAGATCATACGAAAACACCAATAACCAAATATAAAACATTAGATGGATTTAAATATTGTTTCACTGTACCTTCAGGAATGTTAGTGTTGAGAAGGAATAATAAAATATTTGTAACAGGTAATTGTGGAAAAAGTAGCACTGTATTAGGAATGTTGGAGATTTTTAAACAAGATTATTCTTTTGCACAAACAGCATTATCAGGTAGAGCATCATGTAATTTAAGTGAAATAACTGGAGAAGATGGATACACAATTCATAGATTATTAGGATATAATCCTGAAAGTGGATTCGTTTATAATAAAGATAATCCTTTACATATTGATATATGTATTCTCGATGAGATATCTATGGTTGGCGCTGATATTTATTATAAGTTAATTCAAGCATTAAAAACTGGATCAAAATTAGTTATGTTAGGAGATAAACATCAGTTAGAAGCTATTGGTATAGGAAATATTATGTTTGATATGATAGAAAGTGATTGTATTAAAGTTGTAGAATTAACCAAAATACATAGGCAAGCTGAAAAGTCAGCTATTATTACTAACAGTATTAAAATTAAAGATAAAGAACATATTGTTGATAAAAATTTCACTGGTACGGAAATAAGAGGAGAATTACAAGATTTAGAATTAGATATATATAAAAACAAAGATACAACACATAGAAGGATTGTAGAACATTTTAAAGAATTATTACCTCAAACAGAAAATATTTTTGATATTCAAGTAATTGTCCCTATGAAAGAACGAGGAAAAGCAAGTGCATATTATTTGAATAATTTATTGCAAGAAATTGTTATTAATACAAATACCAATCAATATATATCAGTAGGTGAAAATTCAAAATATCCCTTCAAAATTTATATTGGAGATAAAGTATTAAACAATAAAAATAATTATAAAACACTGGACAACAATGCTAATGAAACTCCTATCTTTAATGGAGATTTGGGCATAGTAGTGGATATGGATATTTATAGAAGAACATTAATTGTTGATTTTAATAATAAAGGTATTATATATATACCTAAATCTCATCTCAAAAAAATAACATTAGGCTATGTAGCGACATGTCATAAGATACAGGGCATGGGTATAAAATATGTGATAGCAGGATTAGATTATTCTCACTATAAATTATTGACAAAAGAAATGGTTTACACTATGTTAACTAGAGCAAAAGAATATTGCGTACTATGTGCTGAAAACAAAGCCTTAAGATATGCAACAAAACAAACCAGTGTTTCAACAAAACAAACTCATTTAAAAGATATCTTGATAAAATTAAATAATATTAAAATTGCTTAACAAAACATAAAAATAATTGTTGACATTCACTTAACAAACAATTATACTATACTCAGTGGAAGAGATAAATATCAATAAACATCAATCAAAATTATCTCTTCCTAATCACCTTAACACTATCTTAACATTAATTTAACATACCTTAACATGAAAATCAAAGCATACACTCGAAAACAGAAGAAAAACAAAGTTTAGTTTTCAAAAATCTGCACCAAATCGAGGTTTTGTTAACTGTTAAAATATGAAAATTAACAAAGGAGATTAATATGAATATAAGTGAAAATAATTTTAAAAAATTAAAAACAATAATTAATGAGTTAATGGAATTATCTAATAAACTGCCTGATATAGCAAATAATATAGTTAATACAAATATTAATTATCGTGCTTTTATATTAAATCAATGGATCATAAATCCTAACAAAGATATTAATTATTATATTAATACTAAAGAATTAGATGAATACAAATCATGTGCCGACTGTGGCAAACTTTTAAAATTATCAAATTTAAAACCACATAATAAATACGAACAATATAATGATGTTTTTTGTGATGAGTGTTTAGAACATTGCCCAGTATGTGGAGTATTATTTGCTGATTATACTGAATCAGGTAAATGTGATAAGTGTGCAGATTAAAATGAGGAAGAAAGAATAAAAATATTCTAACAACATAACTTCACAAAATAGGGTATAATAAAAACAAATAACCGCAAAAACAAAAATTCAGAAAGAAGGTATTCCACACATGCAAAAATTAGAAATTGGCAAACCCTACACCCTATTCACAGGTAAAAATATGAAAAATCAAACGGCTTGCATCTTTGAGTGTACAGAAGATGGCACATTATTTCTTAATATTTACATTAATAATATGACAAGCACAGAAAAACAATCACTCAGATTCAATAAAATAGAAGTACGCATAATTGAAGAAAACAACTTCCTTTACACTCTATTAAATTTTGGTAATAATTTTATATTTGAGTTAGATATCGATCCCACACTCTACAAAGACGATAGAATCATTAATATTATCAAAAGCAATCTCGTACATGTAATAAGCATAGAAAGCAACAATAATCTAATTCAAACATTAAGATTAGTAAATGCACCATTAAAACTATTCACAAAATGGCATACTATTTGGATTAATGCTAAAGAGATAAATGATTATAGTAAAAAATATAAGAATTGGATATTAGATTTACAAAATAGATATTCACCAACTCAATTATGGGAATATGGAAAATATGTTGGGAAGATGGGAGAGTGATGTATGTGACTATTTACTCACCCTAAGAGAATATAAAAATAAAAACCCTTGAAATATAAGGGTTTGCGAATATCTAAAACAACACCAAAGATTCGTTTTATCACAATATTGGAAATAAAGAATTACATACTTATTAATAATGGTCGATTGAGATTCCCCACTAATTAATTAGTTAATATATTAGAAATATAATTGTGGAGGGCAAAGGATTGGGATTGATAACTAAAACCGTAATAATGAAATGGCATTATAAAAATAAAGAACATTATATCTCAAAAGGATATCTTTTTACTAAAATTGGCGATGAATTTGAAGTAAAAGTAGAGGATTTAACAAATAATAGTAATATAAAAGTTAATGTTAAATGTGATAGTGAAGATTGTAATAATCCTTATTTAAAACCTATACATTGGCAAACTTATTTAAAATGTGTTAAAAATGATGGGAAATATTATTGTCATAAATGTGCAATTCCGCAAAGAATTATTAATGCCACTGCAACAAAACTTAAAAATGGTAGATCATTTGAACAATGGTGTATAGAGAATGATAATCAAGATGTATTAGATAGATGGGATTATGTGTTAAATATTTTAAAACCAAGCGAAATTCTATATGGTACACCTAAAAAATATTATTTCAAATGTCCAAGAGGAATACATAAAAGTGAATTGAAATGTATTAATAGTTTTACAAATGGTCATCAAGGAACTATGAATTGCAATCAATGTAACTCTTTTGCACAATATAATATAGATAATATAGGTGATGATTTTCTTGAAAAGTACTGGGATTATGAAAATAATAATAAATTAGGTAATAATCCTTGGGGAATAAGTTATGCTTCTAATAAATATGTATATATCTATTGCCAAGAAAAAGATTATCATGATTCATATTATACAAATTGTTTTGAATTTTCTATAAATAATACTAGATGTCCTTATTGTGATAGTAAAAAAATACATCCAAGAGATTCTTTTGCTCAATATCATATAAATAACACAGATATAAATTTTCTTGATAAGTATTGGGATTGGGATAAAAATATTGTAAATCCATGGGGAATTAGTCGTAGTAATAATACACAAATAATTTATATTAAATGTCAAAAGGAAAATTATCATGATAGTTATAAAACTATGTGTAATGATTTTACAAATGGTCATAGATGTTCTTATTGTAATTCAAATAGTGGGAAAGTACATCCGTTAGATTCTTTAGGTAAAGTTTTAGAAGATAAGGGATTATTAAATTTATGGTCTGATAAAAACAAAAAATCTCCATATGAATATCCTCCATATAGCCATCAACAAGTTTATTGGAAATGCCCTGAAGGTAAACATGATGATTATCCAAGAGAAATTAGTTCTTCTAATTGTAAATATTTTTATTGTCCAAAATGTATACGAGAAAATAATGAATCAATATTACAAAATAAAATAAGAAAATATATAAATACTTTAAATTATATAATATTACATGAACATAATTGTAGTATATTACCTATAAATCCTAAATTAAAGGGTGCAAATAATACATTGCCTTATGATAATGAAATAAAAGAATTAAAATTAATTATAGAATGCCATGGAGAACAACATTATAAAATAACTGGATTCCATAAATTACATGCAAAACGTAATAATACAACACCTGAATATGAATTACACTATCAAAAAGTTAAAGATAGATATAAACGTATGTTTGCAAAATCGCAAGGACATTTTTATTTAGAGATTCCTTATTTTTTGGACGATAAAGAAGAGACTTGGAAGAAATTAATTAATGATAAGATAAAATACATAGAAGAACAAAATAATATTGCTTAATATTTGAATAAATCATCGCTTTTGTTCAATGTACATTTCTTACATATTTCACTTAAAAAATATATTGACAGATTATAAAAATAATAGTATACTAAATTATAGAAAGAAGGAATTAATCATACACAAACCTAAAAATAGTCAATTAGATGATAAACATAAAGATGATGAAGAGATAGAATTAGAAAAACAATACATAGAAAATGAGAATGATGATAACTTAAATGATGAAGGTTCTATAAATCAAAACAATTGTCCAAATCTAATACGTGAAATTATCAAACAAGAATGGATTTCAAAAGACGGATATAAAATGTATATAGAATATCCTAAATATAGTTGTAAAGACAAGAGTGTAAAAGGTAAAGTTGGTTGTTGCGGAGTATTAAAATGGTGTGATAAGAAACTAAATAAAGATAAGAAAGAAAAAAGTAAAGATGAAAATAATAGTAAACTTGCAATAGAGATTGAAAAAGTTAAGAAAAAACAAAAAAATAAAGGAGATAATAATGAAAATTAAAGAATTAAGAAATGAATTATATGAATTATTAATATTCATTAATGAATATTATTTAGATGAAGATGATACATCATCTACTGGTATTGTATTTAAAATATTCAATATTACAGATAAATGTTGATTTAAATTATCCAATTTATAAAAATAAAGGAGATTAAATATCATGAATAATTATCTACAAACAATAATCAATAAATACACTGAATTTAATACATATCTTAAAGAAATTAACATTAATGAATTTAAGCAATTCACAAGAGAAGAGTTATCCGAATTCACTAAAATATTACCTTCATATTTTTCATTTAGATATTTAACATCAGAAATCAATGATATTATAGAAAATAAAAAATTACAAGAATATCCAGAATTATTAGGCGTTCATCATTACCCTGAGATTAAAGAATTAGATTACATATCTGAAGAAGATAAGATTAAATTAGATAATTTCTTAGTAGAATGGGGATTTGGTTCATATCTATATGAATATACTCCTAAATTAACTGGATTATTTAAAAATTGGTCAAATTTAAGTAATATATTAGAATTTCTAGCATCAAAACAAATATTAGAAAGATATTATAAAATGTATATCTGCTGTGATTATATTATTATGGATGAAGAAAAAATAAATAAATATCTAAGATATTTTGAATTGTATAAAAATAATGATGAATTATCAAAAAAAGAATGGGAAGAGTTTGATAAATTGCAAGATGAATTACATTATAATTATGAATATTGTTCAGAATGTGACAATGAAATAGAAATTACAGAAAAAATGATTATGGATACAATTAATAAACCTAATTATCTATATAAGATTATTAAAGAAAGAGATAAGACATTTGATAATATTTAAATAAATAAACCCTAAATATAAATATAATACAGAAAGGGGTGATAATCGAAGAAAGGAGAATATAAATATTGATTAACATGGATAACTTAAAAGAACTTTTACTTGATAAACTCAATATAGAAATAGATAACTATAATCAATCTTGTTATGATTGGTCTAATGGTTATAAAAAAGCTATTTTAGATATTTTAGAATATATAGAAGTCATAGAATATATCAGAAATAATAAAGATAAGGAGTAATAATAAAGGAGAATAATATGTGTTTTGAATGTGAATATTCTATTAAAAATTGGGTAAGATACTGGGTTGAATATAGATGTAAATTACATAATAATGAAATTTCAGAAATAGTTGATACATATTTTAATGAACGTGAAGAAATGATTGAATGTCCTTTATTAAGGAATATGAAATATAGAATTACAAAATAAAGGAGAAATTATTATGAGAAAAATATCAACAATTATTAAGAATGAAGAACAATTAAAGAATCCAGCAATAGTTTATTCTGTTATTATACAGTGGATGCGTGAAGTAGGAGAAGATTTAATAGATACCAATGAAAGTTTTATTGATGGAAAAGATATTCTTGATTGGACGCTTAATAAAAATATTGTAACTAAAGAAAAATATGATTATATTATTGAAAATAATGAAACTTGGATACAAGATTTATTATTAGGATATGAAACTGGATTGTTAAATGGAGAATGTAATTTTCCTTCTAATAATAAAGCATATCAAATTATTTCTGAATATATATCAGAATCTAAAGAATTAAGAGAAAAATTCATTTATTATTTCTGTACAAGTTTTAATGAAGATAATGGTGATGAAAGTAGAGGTGGAATGGGTGGAAGTTATGATGCAGAAGATGGATATCCAATTTGTTCTCATATTTTAGAATATGATTTACAAACAAACACAATGATAAAAGAAGAATGGTTAAAACAAAAATGGAATGCAGATATTTCATTTACTGATGAATATAATTATTTGAAAGAAATGAGTTTTGAAGAAACAGACAGATTGAGTGAAGAATTGGATAAATAAAAAAAGGAGAATCTACGAAATTAACAAAAACGACACTTTTATAATGATATTAGAGGAGATTGGTAATAATACTTAATTAATATAAAATTCTCTCCGAAGGATTATATATAAATCATATATTACTGCTTCTCTCACCAACTCCTCTGATAGAAATTATAACCTTAAGTAGTATAAAATATTCTGGTAAATAAAGGAGAATAATATGGAAATTAAAAACTATTCAAAAGAAAAAGATGAAGAATTTATTAAATTACTTGAAGAATCATATCGTGAAAATTCTAATTTTGATGAACAAATGGTAGAGAAATTATCACATGTATCTTGGGAGGTTGATAATATGGAAAACTAAATATATAATAAATAATATAATATTAATAAAATGAAATTTATGAAGAAAGGAGATTAAGTATATGGATGAATATGTTTGTATTTATGATCAAGAATGGGTAATGAGTCATTGTGTAAGAACTGAAGCAAATAATGTTGACGAGGCAAAAGATAAATTTATTAAGTATTTACAATCTAAACACCATATTAATTATATAAATACTAATAAATTATATTTAATTAATTATTCTTATTTAGGTAAGATATAATAGAATAGAATAGAATAGAATAGAATGTTTGTTTTATCATAATATAAAAAATGAGGTATTAAATATGACAGATCAAGAAAAATTAAATTTTAAAGAGAAATATAAAAATAATCCTGTCGCTTTTTGTGAAGATATTTTAAATGTTAAACTACATTCTTGGCAGAAACAATTTTTAGAAGAATCTTTCTGTAAAGATAAGCATGTAACACATTTTAATCCACATAGACATATGAAAACATTTACTCATAATTTATGGTTAGAATATACTAAAGCAATGGAAATGGATTTTATTATATGGAATAAAGAAGGTATTGATATTTATGAAAAAGGTGTATTAGTTAAAACAATTAAACATGATAATTTAAAGGAGGATAAATAATATGTCCAAAGATACAGAATACACACCTACATTACAATTTCAATATAAAAATTGGTTAGGTAAAGTAAGTATAAGAACAGTAATACCATATGAAATTTGGTTTGGGAGTACAGAATTTCATAAAAAAGAACAATATTTATTACGTGCTTTTGATGTGGATAAGAAAGCAGAAAGAAACTTTGCATTAAGAGATATTAAGTTTTTGTAAAATAATATTTATAAAAGGAGATATAATAATATGAAAACAGGTAAGGAAATAATATTAGATTATTGTGATAATATTAAAACAGGTGATATAGAACATCTTCAAGGATGTATAAATATTAGAGAATCATTGAGAAGATATGAAAATGATAGAAATTATTTAATAAGTTATTGTCCTAGTGCGTTTGGATTAGATGATTTTACTGGAGATTGTGAAATAGAAAATGTGGGAATAGATTTTAAAGAACAATTAAAACAATGTGAAAAATGTTGGGATAGAGCATTGAATGTGATTGAAAGTTAATATTATAAAAAAGGAGATAACTATGAAAACAATTCTTGAAATTGGAGATAAAGTTAGAGTAAAACAATCTTTTGATTCAGATGCTTATGCTGATGAAGTAAGAAAATTAGCAGGACAATATGTAACAATTAGAGACAAATGTGGGGATTGGGGATATTATATTAAGGAAACTGAAGGTTTGTATTGTGATGGAGAATGGGAAATTGAAGATTTTGATTTGTAAAATAATCAAAAAAGGAGATAATATAATATGAAGACAATAAAGGAACATAATGATAATATATTAAATATTATACAACAAGCACGATTAATGAATACTAATATTGATTATGTATTAGCATAAAAATAAACATAATTAGTTATAAGGAGAAATAAATATGTATTGTTTAATATGTGAACCATTAGTCGAATTAATAGAACAAGAATTAGACGAAAATGAAGGTTTGTTGTATCAGTATTATATATGCCCTGAATGTAATATTAAACATTATTGTACTTCACAGTCTGGAGATATGATTCAAGAGTATTTGAATTTATGTGAATGTTAAAGGAGTAGATTATGGCAAATTGTAATATATGTTTAAATAAAAATAAGGCATGTCATATTTGTGGAATAGGTTATTATTGGATAATGTATTTAAAACCAAATAATTATAAAGAGAGGAGTAATCATTATGGAAAATGAATTAAGAAAAATTTTACAATATGTTTTAGCAGAATATGATGGAAATTTATTTTGTAAAAATTCTAAAGATACAGGTTATGGTTATAGAGAATGTATTTTAAATTTAAATAATTGTAAAACATGTCCAAAATGTGAATTAAATTTAGAATTAATAAAAATAGATTATGGAATGGAATTATAAATAATTATAAATAAATATAAAGTGAGGTGATATACATACTCCTAAACGAAAATTATAATAAAAATGAATCAAGAGAACACTACGAGCTTAAACAGATAGCAAAATACATATTATTTTCAAAAGGTTTCAATTGTATTGCCACTGAAGTACAATTCTCTAAATACTCACAATATCTAAAAGATTATGAATGGTTTAATGGTAAAGCAACAACTAAAAATACTATAGATGTTGTAGGAATTAAAGGTAATATGTTAAATTTAAGA
>Ga0209728_1000912_pt1 | contig 20355 bp, 46 predicted proteins | sample RifGroD1_FD_183997 | JGI IMG/M metagenome (GOLD analysis project Ga0209728, IMG submission 183997) | Groundwater microbial communities from Rifle, Colorado, USA - Groundwater D1 (SPAdes) (version 2) | ecosystem: Environmental > Aquatic > Deep subsurface > Groundwater | place: Rifle, Colorado... | reverse complement strand
AAGAATAATCAATAAAACTGAATATGTTTTTAGAACTCCAGGAAAGAACAAAGATGGGAAAGTAGATTATCAATTCTTTGCTAGTAGAATACAACGAATTCAAAAATGGTTAGGAAAACCATATATCAGCATTAGCAATCTTTACTTTTCTGCGATTATTGAATATGCTAAAAAATTGAAGGAAGAAAAAGGCGAAAAAGATAAATTAACCAGAAACGATTACATTTCAATCAATGAGAGATTCGAGTTTGGAGCAGATGGGGAAAAATATCTCTTCAAAACACGAGAATTAATCAATTCTTATTTGAATGATGAGAGGTAAATGTTATGCAAAATATGTTGTCAGAAATGTGGAACAAATACAATTTACTCCTCTCTTTTAAAAATGAAATGAATAAATTAGGATATCCATCAAAAGATTTATATTGTTTACATGTTCAATTATATCTTTTGATGGAATTAATTGAAATTGAAAGTGAAAATGTTTTAACTTTGTTATTACAAAAGACATATTTTAGAATATTCCAATCAATTGATAAGGGAATTGAATATTTACCTGACATTATCAATGATCCAGAAGGGTGGACATTGCATAAAATTGAAGATGATAATGACGCTTGGGTTAGTAAAGATGTTTTAATTTTCACTTGTAAATCAACAGTTGCTACATTTAGTAAGATATCTAGAAAACAGAATGGTTACAAGTATGTCCTCAGTAGTGGGAAGTGGCAATAAGAAAGGAAATGTGATATTATGAATGTGGGAGAAAAAGTTTATTTATTTAAAGAAAGGTTAAACCATAAATATTTTGCAGATTTTGCTAGAGCAGCAAACGTTCCTCCTGCGTGGTTAAATGAAATTAAAGATAAGGAAGAAATCAAACAAATAAGTGATATGGCATATCTTATAAATCTTTGCTCTTATTTAGGGATGACAATCGATGATTTTTTAAGAAATGATGATGTCTTGAAAGAAGAAATTGCCGAAGTTATTGATGTAAATTCAGAAGATATTAGTATTTTACTCAATAATATGATAATATTATTGCGAAAGGAGGGAACAAAAATGGATAATGTAACTTTGAATGAAAAAAGCAAGGAAGTTTGTATTAATTCATTAAATGTGGTTAAAACATTAGTCAAACAACACTTATAAAAGAGGTGAATATAACCATGGTATTTAAGGGAAGATCCACAGATACATTTGAAATGGATGATATAGAAGTTTATCGGTTAGTAAAAGATGGTTTTTTAAGATCATATCCAAGTGGATTTTGGAACGGAGTTACTGCTTCCAAAACTGCTGTGAAAATTCTAAAATATGTTTTTAAAGATGTTTTAAATTGGAGTATTGATGACATTAAGGTAAAAGTCACTAGAGAAATATTTGAGGAATATAAATTAGTTGGAATGCTTAAAAATATATATGATTCAAGTATGTATATTTGTTTAGGTGAAGTCTATCCAGAATTAAAGGAATGGGCAATCAAACAATACCAAACTAATGAACATGCTGATTTTGTTCATAGAAGGTACTCAGATGATGAATTAATTGGCATTCTCCAAGATAAAGCAAAGGAGTTAAATAGAATACCAAAAGGGGTGGATATGAAAACACCAAGTAGTGCAATCTATAGTAATAGATTTGGTTCATGGGAAAAATCTTTAATGAAAGCAGGACTAATCGAAGATATTTATAAAGATGTTGATTTTCAAAAGAATTCTAAAGAATCGGTTATTATTAATTTAAAAAAACTATTTGCAGAAAAGGAAAGAGTATTGGATAAAGATGAGATTTTTGCTATTTATCCAGAAGGATTAATCAAAGAATACTTTGGAACTTATAAAAAGGTTGAAAAAATTATCGTAAGCGAGTATACTAAAAAAGAACTTATCAAAATATTGAAAAAGAAGCAAGAAAAATTAAGTAGAGTTCCGAGCAATAAAGATATGAAGTTCCCAATGGCTATTGTATTTATAGATAAGTTTGGAAGTTGGCAGGAGGCGATTGACAAATTGGAGAAAACTTAAAACGTTTGAATATTGAGGTATGTTAAGTATCTCAATAATACATAGTGCTGTAATTAACTAAAATATAATAAGAAAGTGAGTAAAGCGATGAGGAGAAATCCACTAAAGCATAATATATTGTTTGTCAGCGTGATTAGTGCATTTATTCTCTATGGAAGCACAAATGGAAATCATGTTGTAAATAAAAATATAAATAATATTAATCATATAAATAATACTAACAGTTATGTGAGGAGTGATGTTTGTGAAATATTAAATCAGATGAGAAAACAATACATAGTGAAACCAAAAGAAAAAGTTATTATTAAGGAAGAAAATTTATTCTTAGTCTCAGCCTATGACCTATCATATCAATCAACTCAAAAATCAAGATCAAGTAAAGGATATGGTATTACCGCATCAGGATTTAGTCTCAAGGGCCATACGCTTCAATCTGCAAGAGTAATTGCAGGAGATCCCAATATTATACCGCCCCGTAGTAAAGTAAGGCTTAAATTCAAGAATGATAAATATAAGCAGTATGATGGAATATATTTTTGTTTAGATCAAGGTGGATTAATTAAGGGTCAAAAAATAGATTTATTCGTTGGAGATAATTTTTGGTCAAGCAAAAAGATAAAAGATTTTGGAGTAACAGAATGCGAAGTAGAAATAATTAAGGAGGACAACTAACCATTGAGATTAAAAGATTTAACTGGACAGAAATTTGGAAGACTTACAGTTTTATATAGAGATTATACAAGAAAAAGTAAAAAAACATATTGGTGGTGTGAATGTAGTTGTGAAAATAAAACAATAAAATCTATAGAAGGATATCAATTAACAACTGGAAAAACAAAGAGTTGTAGTTGTTTACAAAAAGAAATTGCAAAAACATCGTCAACATTATTTATTAAAAAGTATAATACATATGATCTTTCTGGAGAATATGGAATAGGGTATACTTCAAAAGGAGATTATTTTTATTTTGACTTAGATGATTATGATAAAATAAAGGAATATTGTTGGTGTAAAGACAAAAATGGATATTTTTTAGCAAATGGTATAAGAATGAATAGGTTGGTAATGAATGTTACAGATAAGAAAATAATAGTAGATCATATTTTTCACAATGTTTATGATAATAGAAAGAGTAAATTAAGAGAAGTGACACGCAGTCAAAATACAATGAATAGTATAACACCAAATACTAACAAATCAGGAGTTAAAGGCGTAACTTGGCACAAAAGAGATAATATTTGGGATGCTCAAATTACAGTCGAGGGTACTCAAATATATCTTGGAAGGTTTACAAATTTTGAAGATGCTGTAAAAGTTAGAAAAGACGCAGAAGATAAATATTGTGGTGAATATAGTTATGATAATAGTATGAATTTAAATAAAGATTCAAATCATGAACCAAATAATTTTCCCAACATACCATAACGCAAGAAATAAAATAAAATTTGAAAGAAGGAATTTATAATGGCAACTATATCAAGTATCACAGAATTTCCAGTAAAAAATGACTATAATACAATGATTGGTTTAGAATTTCGTAATCTTAAAGATAGAATTTCTAAGACTGAAGCATTAAAAAGAGAGATGATAAGAAAAAGAAAATTAGAGAAGAGGGATTTTAGAATTACTTATGAGGATAATGGAATGTTATATTGTGAGTTCTGGGATTCAAATATTTATTATTAATACATAAACAAAGACAAAATTAAATATTCTTAACCCACTGAATTTTCAATCTCAATTCGTATGAGTAATTAAATAGACAAACTAAATAAAGAGAAAAGAGAGTGAAAATAATATGATTATCACTGAAAGTGTAGAGATTACAGTAGTTGAGCACAATGTAGTTGGCGTTATCTGTAATTGCTGTGGGAAGCCAGTTAAACAAGATAAATTAAATTCAGTTCAACAACTTAATTTTTCATTTGGTTATGACAGTTTATTTGATAATAATAATCCTTGGATTGCGGAAATGTGTGAAATATGTTTAATTAAATTTATTAAAACATTTAAGATTGTCCCTAAAAATTTTATGATTGATAAATCATATATATCAAAATATGATAACAATCATGACTTACATCAGAAAGCATTTGAAGTATGGAAAGAAACAAATGAATGGGATTATGATGAAGATCCATATATGAATTTCTACGAAGAGGATTTTTTAGAATATGAAGAAATTTCTGATGCTGTAGAAATTCGTAAACCATTACATATCAATGTTGCAAGGTTAGCAACGATTCATAAAATTGGATTAGTAAAAAGGTGGTGTGAAAATAATGATTGATAACAATAAATCTATTGAAGTTGAGGATTATATGGAAAATAAAGAGGATATATTATTTGACGTAACAATATTGAAGATAGAAGATATAGTCAATTATTTTGCTCATGATAATGGAAAATATTTTATTGAGCAGGGAGAGGTTAGAAATGAAAATATCTATAATGATGGCGTGGAAGTTCATGGAGTTGGGTGGAGACAGTATGTAGGAAAATGGTTTATAAATAAAGTTATAAGAAATGAGAAAGTTATATATGAAAAACAATAATATGGTTTCAAATAATGAAAGGGAGAGAAGATAAAATGTATAAAAATAAATGTGATAATTGTGTTAAAAGTAATATCTGTGTAGTAAATGTTAAAGTCGTAGAGGTAAAGCAAGAATTACACTCTCAAGCATATAGATTACAATACTCTTTATTAGATGATATGTATTATATCAACAAAGCAGATGTGTACTTTTATGAAGAAACTAAATTTGGTGTCAGAGAATGTAAACACTATCTAGAGAAGAATTCACAATATCTTGATGAGAAAAATAAGAAGAAGTTAGAGCAAGCAGAAACAGAAAAAGAAATAGCTACAGCATTCTTTAATGCACTCAAACTATATCCTACTAATGATGGATTGAATTTTAATATGAGTGTTGAAAGTAAAGAAGAAGGGGATGATGGTTTAGATAAACTTAGTAAAATTTGTGGATTTTTAATACCAGTTCTAGGGTATGCAAAAGCAGAAATTAGGACTTATGAATATGGTAGAAAGATTTCAGATATTAATTTTACTTTAAAAAAGAATAATTTTGGAGTCTCTATTAATTATCGTTGTTATGGAACTGAATATGATAAAGGAATTTTAATTGTTAAACAATATTCAAATTCCATATCAAATGATTTTGACAATTATAGAGATTTAAAAGGAGAAAATTAAATGAAAAAACAAAATGAAGATAAATATCTCCCATATACTAAAAAAGATTTTAGAAAATATTGGTGCTATCCAGATTCAACTTTCCCAACATTACAACCTTTTGAAATAATTAGACCATTCACAAAAGAAGAAAAACTAGATTGGACAAAAGGTGAGGACTATGATGAAGAAGTATATTTAGTCAAAAGTTTTGATGAGCAAGGATCAGTGGACGAATACTGTGCTTCTGATAGAGATATTCTTATTGAATGTGAAATTGATCCTGAAACATGGAGAATTTGTTTAATTAACATGCTTGACAGAATGGAATATTGTGATGACGATATTCTGGATTTTGTGGCAGAATGCAAAATTGAGCAATATATTAAAAAACATTGTTAGAAAGGAATTTGTGAAATAATGGATAAAAATAAATTATTATTAAGCGCAATTATGGCAGTATTAGTTGACGCTTTCGAATATAAACCAAGTCAATTAGAAGCAATGATGGGAGATAAGTTAGAATCTTTTGACGAATATTTTAAAGATTTCTCTGAAAATCAATGTGAAAAAGAGTTATTTAAGTTATTTAATGAATATTTGAATATTATTTAGAAAAATACGAATAAAAAAATTAGAAAGAAGGAAAACAATATGCTAGAAGAAATTATTAAAGATGAAATTGAAACTATTATTCAAGAAAAAGGATTGGCTCAAATCATAAAAGATATTGTTCGCAGTAAAATGTCAAACGAAAATATTCAACGAATTATTGAGATGGAAATTGATAAATTATTGCCTGAAGCAATATCAGGAAGTGTAAGATACCAACTTTTAGATGACGAGGCGGTTAATTATATAGTTTATGAAAAATTAAGAGATATGGTTAAGGATAAGATTTCTGATTGGAAATTATAGAAGAGAGATAGGAGGATATTAATATGAAGAAATTAACTATCCTCCTAGTTGCTACAACTTTAATCACAGCAAATATATATCTTAAATATCATAACCTATCTGTACAAAAACCTATTACAATGGAGCAGTCGCAACTAGGAGATTATAAATCACAACAAAAACAAATTAACAGAGCAAATGAATTAAGGAAGCTACAAAATCCAACTATAATCCAAAATGAATTCAAGAAATCAGGAAAAGTAATTTCTCTTGAAGGTAAATATAAATATCTTAGTAAAATAACTAATAAAGATAAAATATTTGACAAATTCACATTAAGAGAAATTACATTGGACTTTGAGTATAATTTTGGAATTGGAATAAATAGTCTTGAATACATAAAAGTATTTAAAATAGAAGATGGAAAAGTATACATAAATATCCCAAAGAATCGAATCCAATTATTATATATTGAACAAAATATGCAAAACTCAAGAATTATAAATGGCGATACAATGTTTATGTTTGATCAATTCAGTCCTAGTGATACTCAAATATTATCCGCACAAGCACAACAAAATGTTGTTAATGTAATTGGGAAAGATAAGAAATTATTTGATGATGCAATGGTTAATTTGCAAGAAGATATTGAGGGATTGGTTATTAGTTTGGGGTATGAAAAAGCTGTGTTTAATGTAATTTAAGTAAAGGAGTGTGGACATTATGTTTGCAGTATTAATTATTGTGTCAGTAAATGTATTTATAACGTATCGTTGGATTAAAAATAATCCAAATGGGTATACGTGTAAAAGAAAAGGGAGATGTGTTTAAGGTGAGTAAATTAATTAATTTTCCTTCATCTCAAAATGATAGACAGACAAATTGGATTGACGAGAGATGTAATAGTCTTTTGAATACAATTATTCTTGATGAATCATTAATTCAAAGTGAGAGATGTGCTATAGTTCTAATACTTCAAGATTTTTGTGGTAATTATTTAGCAGATCGTTTGTTTTCTGATAAAGATTATGAAAAATATAAGGATGAGGAAGATAAGTAAATAAATCTTACAAGTCAATAATTCTATGGCAAGTAAATAAAAATAAGGAGAGATGTTTAATATGATGATAAGAGAAATTTTAATTAGCTTTGCTTCAGGCTGTACTTCAGGTATTGTTTCTGTTATTGTATGCTCTAATTATAAATATGTAAAAAATATAACTGTAAATAAGAGGATTATAAATATTATAAAAAAAATTGAGGGTGATAATTATGCTTATCCAATGTTAAAATTGGAAATGTCAATAAATAATAATAAATTTTTAGAAATTAACAAATTTATTAAATATCGTGAAATATATAAGAAAATAGATAAATTATCTAATATTTTTATTCCAGAAATGTATGATATAGAATTGATAAATGACTTAAATGAAATAAATTCTTATATATTAAATAAAAATAAAAAAAATATTATAAAAAGATTAATAAGTTTAATTGAAAAACATAATAATTATAGTGATGAAATTGAGAAATTTATAAAATCTACTGATAATCAAGATGAACTTAGGGAATACATACCACATACTATGGCAAGGTTATTGTGCGAAAAAGATGATATTTTAGAATATGTAAAGAAATTAAGAATGACAATTAATAGGTGCCCTATAAATGCGATATTTCGAGTGAAGGAAGGAGTAAAAATATGATAATTAGATGTGAATCACAAAATGACAATAGAGATTATTACATAATCAAAGACGCTAATAATCTTGATGAACTAAAAGAGTATGCAGATAAGAATTTACCAATTAGATGTATAAAAATTAAAGAAACTAGATTAAGAAGAATTTTTATTGATGTGGGAATTGAAGTAAATATGTATTTGAATAATTACTTATGGTATTCAGATGTCACAAGTTATTATTACTTAATGAGTGAAGATCAAGCTGAAGAAATAGAAAGAGCTAATTGTACTGATTGTTACAACAACACTGAATGGGCTGGGTGTTTTAGAGGATATAAAAAAGGTGAAAACGGCAAATGTAGAAATTATAAGGAAAAATCTTTAAAAAATACAAGCAAAGGATTCTTTAGTTGGTTGTTTAACAATTAAATAAATACAACGAAATACAGATATTATCGGAGGTGAAATATGAAACATAAATTATATTCTAATAAAATTCCTATCATTAAAATACGACTTATATGGAAATCAATTGATTTTAGATGTTGGTATTATGTATGGATAGATGATAAACTATGTGACTGGTGGGCTATAGAGTGGGAATTAGATGATTTAAAGAGTAGATACGAGAAAGATATTAGGTTTAAACTTATACCATTATGGAAAACAATAATTAGTTGAATAAAATAAGAAAGAAGGAATAAAACAATGGAATACACAATGAAGAATAAAGTTAGTAATATTATTGTGGAAGATAAAATTCAAGAAGCAAAACAATTACTTAGAGACAATGGATATGCGATAAAGAAAATGACAAAGAGTATGAAAGAGGACTCCGATAAATGTGAGGCAATGGGGTATGAAGGTGATTGTATGGGTTGTTCATGTAGTGTTTGTTTAGTGCAATAAATATCAAGATGCAAAATTATGGGACGAAGGAACAATTAAACATTATGATGAAGATGAATTAAAATGGGTTTTATCTATTAAAATAGACAATAAGAATAGCTGTGAATTTTATTGTCCTAATTGTAAATCTCTTATAAATGGTAAAAACATATGGATTGATGTTGAGGAAGAAAAAGCAAACATAGTAAAAATATCTAAAATTATTGTTAATATATTACCCAAGGATTGCATGTCATGTACTTTACACGAAGGAGATTATTGTAAAATAAAGGGTTCTGTAACTGGTGAAGAGTGGATTGATTTATATTCATATTTTAGGGATAGTCGCTGCCCTTTAGAGGTTTAATAGAATGATAAAATATCAATTAAATAATGTAATTGAGGAAGTGGAGGAAATGAATTTTGTATATGAGCAGAAAAGCAGATTATGCAATGATGGTGTTATATACTGTAGGTTCAGATATTCGAAGACCATTTAGAAAGATATTAGGATATTGTGATTATTGTAATAAGTATTTTCTTTATCCTCAAAAAAGACATATGAATACCATGTATGAAAATAAAAAATCAAATTACTGTACTTGTTGTGAAGAATGTTTTGATCATATAGAAGAATACTGGTCAGAATGTTGGAAGGAATATAATAATAGTAGAGGATGTTAAGGTATCCTAGCAAATCAGAATTTGATGCAATTATTGAAAGGAGATTAATTATGAAATTTAAATGCCCAGTAGATTATAAATTAGATGACTGTTCATCTAAAGAATATGGTTTAACTTGTGATACATGTTTTCACACAAAGAAAGATATAAGTTTTTTATATGAAGGAACATGCTAAAATTAGTCTTTTTGATTATGTAAGTTATGGTTACATAAAAGAAGCAACTAAACAACGATTGGATCAAATTATAGATAAAATTGAAGAAATATTCTCTAAAGAAGAAATAAAAGATTATATTATAAATAATTTCAATATTACAGTTACTGAAAGGGAGGATAAATAAATGATGAAACCATTTATTGAATTAATTACTTGTGAATCAGGAGATTTTGAAGTATTGCAAGTAAATTTAGGTGAAGATTTCTTTTGTGAAGGACATAGAATTTCAAACGAAGATTGGATTAGATTATTAAAGGAGTTAGGTTATCCAGTTACTAAGAAATGTTTGTCAGATGAAGATATGGAATATGGTAACTATAATGTGGAAGGGATTGATAAATAAAATGATTAGTATAGAAGACTTTGAAACAAATATGATTTATCGACACTATAAAAAAGGCAAATACTATTATGTGATGGATATTGCTCTAAATACAGAAACAAGCGAATTTATGGTTGTATATCATGCTTTATATGGTGATTATGAAACCTATGTAAGACCATTTTCAATGTTTGTTGAAAAATTAAATGAAGTAGAAGAGTTAATGTATAATCAAAAATATAGATTTGTGCCTGTGACTATGGCAAATTAAGGAGTATAAATAGAATGATAGAAAAGAAATATTCAATCTATAAATTCTACGCCAATTGGGATCAAGATGATTTTGAGAATAATTGTACAGGGTATTCAATTATGTATAAAGAAAATCCATCAGCAGAGCGATTAGAGAATGAATTGAAAGAATTTAAACTAAGAATATTATCAAAACATAATGGAGTTATATTTAAAAATGCTGAATATGAGTTTGTTGAGGAAGAATCTTGGTGTTTGGGTTGGTTTAATCATTATACGTTTAACGAATTTGAGAATGATTTAGAAATAGAAGATAATTTTAGGGATTATGTGAATCGTAAAGAAACTTCTAATTTGAAAAATGGCCATCAAAGAAATGATATGAATATGAGCTTAGATTTAAAAGAGCATCCATATTATTGTCTAATGGGAGCAGAAGACTATTATAGGTGGAAAATATGCAGATGTGAGGATTGTACTAAGTTAGGGAAGATTACGATTGATCATTGAGATACTAGGAAAGAGAAGTTTTAAACTAATTACGAAAGGAGTACAACAATGAATAAATATGATTATCCAATGTGGGAATTAAGACAAGATGCTTCAAATGGAGATCAAATATGCGAAGATTATGAGAAGAAAGAGGGAGAATCTTGGATTTGTTTTGATTGTCATTATAAGAAAGAATGTATTTATAAAAGAGATAAAGATTTACAAATAATTTTCAATATGTCTAGTTATCAAATAAGTTTGTGATTTTATGTAAAGTGAAAGGAGAATACATGAAAAAATTAATATATGCTTCATTAATTACAGTTTTTCTACTGACTGGATGCGGATCTTATAAAGGTGATGTAATCGAGCAAAAGATGGTGATGACTCAAGTGATAAGTAAAGATAGTAGATGGAATGCAGGAACTAAATCTACTCATTATTATGTAACTGTAAAATATGAAAATTTAGAAGTAGAATTAGATAGTTGGAAATTATACAATATTGTGAACGCCAACGATGATTTGCAATTAGTATATAGTAAGTATAAAAATTGTGATGGGTATTTGGTAGAATTAGAATTGCCATAAGGAAGGAGATTATATGGATGACTTTGAAAGAATAAAATTCGATGGAGATAAACATACTTATGGATATTACAAAACACATAAACTTAAAAATAATCAAACCATAGGAATATATTTTTGGAAGAATGAATTTAGCAAATCTAATGACTATGTAATATTATTAGCAATTGCAAATAAAAAGAAACATCTTAGACAATTAATATTAGGCGAAAAAGATATTCTAACCGATCACGAAACTGGAAAATGTGGATTAGAAGGTTTGCTATGGGGCAAGAATCAAATAATTGAGTTTGAGAAATCAGTTTATTGTAAAGATGGAGATTTTATTAGTGTGTACTGGACAGATAATAGACGTAGGGATGTATATGAGCATGGATTAAAGAAATTAGGATTTGTAATTGGATATCGGGATGGTAGGAAATGTTTGAGTAAGAGAATAGAAAAGTAATTAAGCAGAAAGGAAGTAAAAATAAAAATGTCTATAGAAATATTGGGTCAACCAGAATGGGAAATAGAGGTAAAAAGATTCTATCTTTCAGGATTACAAATAAATGTTACATGTCCTGAATGCGGAGAATCATATCTGTGGGAAAATTATTTGAGTTATCCAGATATAAACACCCCGATAAATTTGGGTTTAGCGTGTCATGAATGTGACTACAATTGGACTGAACAGATAATATTAAATGTAAGTGTAGAGTTGGTTTGATATTTAAAATATTGAAAGAGGTAATGAATAATGAGTATAAGTGAAACCATTAAAGAAAATTTACAAGAAGATTCAGGGTATCAAGCATTTAGCAATCTTATGGATATGGTTTTTGAATTAGCAGATGAATTGCTTGATATGGTAGATAATGAAGAAGGATTAACCGATGTTGAGTTTAAATTTCTTGATGCTTTTGATGAATATATTGATAGTATGACGGACGATAAAGAAGAGGATGCAGAGGAGTAAAATTGAGTTGTAAATCAATAAATAAAATTATTTGACATAATATCTCTTTTGTGTTATTATTAAGGTAGTGCAAAAGAGATATAAATTTAAGAAAGAAGGAATAATAAATGGAGAATATAAACAGAATCAAAGAACTCGTTAAAGAATTAAATGTGGCCTGTGAAACTTACTATGTCAAAGATAATCCAATCATGTCAGACAAAATTTACGACTCAATGTACGATGAGTTAACGGCCTTAGAATTGAAAACAAATTACATATTATCTTCATCACCAACGCAAAAAGTTCAAGGTGCAATTCTTGATTCATTAAAAAAAGTACAACACACTGAACCAATGTTATCTGCTGAAAAATCAAAAGATATTAATGATGTTATTAAATTTATGGGTAATCAGGATTGTGTTTTGTCTTGGAAATTAGATGGACTGACCATAGTTTTACGATACAATGAAGGAAAATTTCAACAAGCAATAACTCGCGGTGGTGGAACTGAAGGCGAAGATGTTACTCATACTGTTAGAACTTTCTCAAATGTCCCACTTACGATTGATTACAAAGGATATTTAGAAATTCGTGGTGAAGGTTTAGTTGAATTCAAAGAATTTGAGAGAATTAATGCTGAATTAATTTCTAAAGGGGAAGAAGAGTATTCTAGTCCAAGAAATTTGGCAGCAGGGTCAGTTCGCCAACTTGATTCTAATATTACCAAGAAAAGAAAATTAATCTTTATTGCTTTTGGGATTGTTAAATGTGATAATCCTACTCCACAAAAATTATTGCAATTCGAAATGCTTAGAGATTTAGGATTTACGGTTGTAGAACATATTTTAGTCACTAAAAATTCATTGAAATCAATGGTGGATATTTTTAAGGAGAAAATAGAATCATTGCCTTTTCTTACAGATGGATTGATTGTTGAATATAATGATATTGCTTATGGTAAATCACAAGGAGCAACTGGGCATCATAATAAATCTCTCTTTGCTCTAAAAGGAAATGATGATTCTTATGAAAGTATTTTTAGAGGTGTAGAACTAAATACAACAAGAACTGGAATTGTTTCAATTACAGGATTGTTTGATGAAGTGGATATTGATGGTGTAAAAGTATCAAGAGCTAGTCTTCATAATTATGATATTTTCAAAGCATTGGAATTAGGTGTGGGAGATGTTATTACATGTTATAGAGCAAATTCAGTAATTCCACAAATCGAAGAGAATCTAACACGTTCTGGAACGTATGAGATTGATATGAAATGTCCTTCATGTGGTGGAGATATTGCAATTAGAGCACCTAAAGTATCTAATTTCTTATTCTGTGATAATGAAAATTGTTCTTCAAAGTTAGTTAATCGCTTTGTTCATTTGTGTAGTAAAAATGCTTTAGATATTGAAAATTTATCTGAAGCAACATTGGAAAAATTCATTAATAATGATTGGTTGAGAAACTTTTCAGATATTTATTCATTAGAAAATTTTAAGAATCTAATTATTAATATGGATGGATTCGGTAAGAAATCTTATGATAGACTTGAAAAGGCAATAGAAAAATCTAAGAAGACAGAATTGCACAAGTTAATTTATGGAATTGGCATTCCTCAAATTGGGAAAGGAGGATCGAAGAATTTATGTAAACATTTTAATAATGACATTTTGAAAATCATGAATGCAAACATAAACGAATTACTTCAAATTGAAGATTTTGGACAAATTACAGCAGAAAATGTTTATAATTATTTTAAGGATGATGCTAATTGTTCAGAAGTTATGAATCTATTAAATTGGATTGAGATTAAAAAAGAAGAAAAGAAAGAAGGAGTGGTTGGAATGAATAGTCTTGAAGGAAAAACATTTGTTGTTACGGGTAAAGTAACTACATTTAAAAATAGGGATGAGGTAGGAGAATTAATTACTTCGCTTGGAGGGACGCTATCTGGTTCAGTAAGTAAAAATACTTCTTATCTTTTGAATAATGATGTGACATCTACATCTGGGAAAAATAAAAAAGCCCATAATCTAGGGGTTGAAATTATAAGCGAAGCACAATTCAATGAAATGATAGGAAGGAATCAATAATGAAAACAATTTATAAATATCAACTTACAACAGGATTAAATGAATTAGAAATGCCATATACAAAAATTCTAAATGTCATTAACCAAGGGAGAACACCAACTTTATATGCCTTAGTTGATGCAAAAGAACAAAATAAAAGTGTTAAAGTATATGTGTTTGGAACAGGATGGGATATCGAAGACAACATTGTTGAAAATAGTGAATATCTTAATACAATTACAGATGGCATGTTTGTGTGGCATATATTTATTCAGAAATAGGGAAATGTTTAAAAATAGGAATCCGTAAATCGTTGCTATATAAGGGTTTGCGGATTCGCCACTCCCAGAAAATATCGATTTTAATTGAAAGGAATGAATTAAAATGAGTTTTTGGATAGACGAAGGATTAATCGGTTTTATATGTAGAAAGTGTGATAATTGGATATTTTATGATTGGTATTTGTGTGAATTTGCTCCTAGTGATAAGAATGATGACGGAGCATTATCTCTTCCAATAATAGAATGTGAAAACTTTAAAGAAAGGAAGATCAAAAATGGTAGACAAAAATAAGTTGATTATAGAGACAGAAATGAAAAAATATTATGGAGATAGATATTATGATGAATATTCCTATAACCCATTAACTGGAATGGAATTTGAAAAACTTAGAGAACTAATTTTTACTTGTATCGAAAAATGTAAATAAATTTCAATAAGAAAGAAGGGTTATAAATGAATCAACGTGAACAATTCTTAAAAATGCAACAACATTTCCAAAATCTAATAGATGAATACGGATGGGCATCTCATTATGTAACCTTAGACCAATATCACAATAATTTTCATACTCATGGATTACAAGAAAATTATGATCATCCTGATTTACAAATTACCTTACCCCTTGATATGAATTCTTCACAAGGTATTGCTATAAGAATTATTGCTGATATTAAAGAAGGTAAATCATTTGATGTGGGACAAAAATATTATGGATATTTAAAAGAAGGGTATCCAATTGAATTTAAAGAATTTGTTGAATGTGATAGGCCAGTTTTAAGAGTTCTATTGTGTGATCAGAATAAGAAAATTCCTAGTGAAAAGGGTTGTGATAAGTATTATAAGAAGCAGTTGGATATTTTAGATAATTAAGGTATTATTATAAGTAAGTAAATTTGAAAGGAATGATAATATGAAATCATGGAGTGAACTTAAAAGTGATATGGTAGTTTATATAAAGAATCCAATTGAAATATATGATCTTGATGAATTATTGGGAACTACAAAACCATATCAAAGGGCGTATGTGGAACATTATGATGGTGAAGAAATTGTTGTCATAATTTATAATGGAAAATTTGAAGGCTATGATTTATATTGGCATGTCAGCAAAGATAAACCAGAAGAATTGTTGACGAAAGAAGAATATAGTTTGTTAAATATTAGCGAAAAGAAGATTTGGATTGAACTTAGTAAGATTATAAAGAAAATTGACTCACTAAACGAAAAATCAGAAGATATTGTTAAGATTAAAGAATTGATTGAGAAAAATATGATCAAATAAATTAAAGACCAATTTCAATCTGAATATATTAAAGAAAGAAGGTTAAAAATGAAGGGTGCAATTTTAGGAGACATCATAGGTTCAAAATTTGAGTTTAGCAAACTTAGACACAATAAATCAGAAGATTTTCAGTTATTATCTAAAGGATGTACATTCACAGATGATACAGTTATGACAATCGCTACAGCAGATGCTATTCTTAATAATATTGATTTTGCTAAAAGTTATCATACATGGGGTAGTTTATACCCAGATAGAGGATATGGATGTAATTTTGCAAGTTGGTTATCAAACAAAAGTTATGAACCATATAATAGCTATGGTAATGGTTCTGCAATGAGAGTGAGTCCAGTAGGTTGGTTATATAATGATTTAGAAACTGTTTTTACAAAAGCAGAAGAATCGGCAAGTGTATCTCATAATCATCTAGAAGGAATTAAAGGAGCAATGGCAATAGCAGGATGTATCTATCTCGCTAGATATAAAACTCCTAAGAAAATTATTAAGGAAATGATTGAAACATATTTTGAATATAATTTAAATAAAACAATTGCAGAAATTCGTCCCACTTATAATTTTGATGAAACATGTCAAGGAAGTGTACCAGAATCTATTATTTGTTTTCTTGAAGGAAATAATTATGAAGATGTAGTAAGAAAGGCTGTAAGTCTTGGAGGAGATACTGATACACAAGGATGTATAGCAGGGAGTATTGCAGAAGCGTTTTATAGTATGCCGGATAAACTTATTGTAAAAATTGATGATTATTTGCCTGAAGATATGTTAGATGTAATTGTACAATTTAATAAAACAATTAAATGTTAGGAAATACCAATTTGCTAGGAAAGGATGTGTAATATTTAATACCAATTGGATGATTGTGAAATGTCCAAAATGTAATTACGAAGGAAATATTGATATTTATGGTGATGAAAAATATTTTAAAATATATACATAAGATTTTGGTACTCCTAAAATAAAATGTCCTAAATGTTGACATTCAGAACAGATATAAAGAAAGGAAAAATAAACATGAACAGACTATCATATATTCTACTTACTTTAATTTTTTGCATTTTCGTTTCCATAGGTTGTATAACAGGTGATATTGCAATTGGTTGTTTACTTATGCTTGGAATGTTATTTTCAGTAATTATAGGTGTTTTAGAATGGGAGGTAAAACAATGACAAAAACAGATATTTTACTATATGGTGCATTACTTGAAAGCGACATGTATGCTGACGGATATGGATCAACTGATAAGGATACAGAATTATTACAAAAGGTTTTAAAGAAAATATATGGTGTTACAGGAATGGACTCTAGGGATGTCTTAGAAAAAGCAGAAGAACAAATGAAAGGTGATTTGATGAATTTGGTTATAGAGTTTAGAGGTAAGATAGTAGAGTATTTAGGAGAGGAAGAATAAAGATATGAAATTCAAAGAAAAAGATAGGATAAAAATTATAAAATTATCTGATTCAGACCCTAAATGTCTATTATATAAAACTGGTGAAGTTATTGATATTATAAAGGATGATTATCCTTATAAAATATTATTTGACGATGAAAAAGCAAATTGTTTAGGATTATCTCTTTGGGAAGAAGATGAATTAGAATTAATTAGTTCAGATTAAATTCCTTTATATCCATTTAATCTTCCAAATGATAGGAATATTTCAGATGCTTTTTATTACTTGAAATCCAAGGGAGTTACACCTGAAATGTATGAAAAGTTGTGGGAGTTATGGAAGTAAGTTAAAAGAATTATTTGATGTCAAATAAAAATAAAGAGGAGAATGAATAATGAGTAAAAATGAAATTTCCATTGCAACTGTAAAACAAATTACCAAAGAGGAATTGCAAAAATATGTAACAGGGAACTTTACAGAAAATAATATAAGAAAAACCATTCAAGATCAATTGGCTAAATCTGGAGAAAATTTAGTTTTTAAACAACTAGGTTTAAGAATGGATTCATGGAGTCATAAGTGGGAGTTAGATAGTTATGGCAGTTTAAGTCAAATGGTGAAGAAAAGCGAATCTCTTATCAATGATATCGGAGGTAAAGTAATCCAAGAAATTATTAAAGAAGTAACTCCTGAAGATGTTGTTGCTTCACTAACCCAAAAGAATATACAATCATTAAAGAAAATTTACAGAGAAACCTTATTTGCATATTTTGAAAATGAAGTTAGGAATCTTGCAGCTACTCATGGTAAAGAACAGGCTAAAACATTATTTATGAAACATTTATATGAAGAAGAGCAACTTCAGGCTGATGAGGAGAATTAATTATTATGTATTTAGATATTAAAGAAAACACTGAAGAACGAAAGTTTGGAGTAATTACTATGGATGAAAATGGATTTGTTAACCCAATATATTATACTAGAAGTGAATGGGAAAAGATTATTAAAACAATAGAGAAAGAAATTATGGATTATGATGTGTCACGAATGTTTCAAAGTAATAATTCCCTAGCAAATTTAACTTTTATAGGTTTGAGAAAGAGAATGTATAGTAGTAAATTTGAAATAATAATTAAATGTAACAAATGTAATAAGGAAAATAAAGTATATATTAACGGATGGGCAAGACACACATATGATGACTGTGATCCAGATATTAGATTAAATATTATTTGTAATGTGTGTGGAAATGAAGATACGATTACGGTTTAATTTATCAAGAAATTATAGATTGAAAGGGAAGGTGATTTAATGACAGTAAATGATTTGTATGAAGAACTTGGCAAACTAATGAAAAATAATCCTAGTACAGTTAATGATGAAATTTATTACTTTAGTTATGATTGGAAGATTGATGCTATTAATAGTTTAAGTATTGAATATGATTTAGATTGGGAAGGCAGATACATAATATTAAAATAATGACTCATAAGGGACAATTCAATAAATAAAGGAGGATAAATTATGACAATTTGTAGAGAATGTGAATTTTACTCAGAAGGTGACTTAACAGGTTTATCCATAGAAGATAAACTAAATCATGTAAGTGGTCACTGTATGGACTCTAACAATCCAGATTTCAATGAATGGGCAAGAACATTTGGTAGAGGTATTACTAGGGAAGATTCGTTAACAAATCCTAAATGGTGTGGGAAAATTGATAATCCTGAAAAGACAGAAGCGTATTATACCGAAGATGAAATTAGTGAAGCAGTTGCCGAAGTAAAAGAATATCAGAGATTAGCAGAATTTATAAGACATGCTAGATCAAATGATATAATTTGGTATTAATATAAAAAATGTAAATGCAAGTCTTATAGTTAATAACAAAAATAATAGGGAAGAAGGAAAATAATAATGAAAAAGATTTTATTAATTGGAGTATTAGGGTTATGTACATTAGGATTGACAGGTTGTAATTTTACAGCAAAACATTTTGGAGGAACAATAAATATTGAACTACCTAAAAATCAAAAGTTAGTAGAAGCGACTTGGAAAGATGATTCCTTGTGGTATTTAACAAAACCAATGAGAGTAGGTGATGTGGTTGAGACATATACTTTCCAAGAGGATAGTAATTTTGGTGCATTAGAAGGCAAAGTAATATTTAAAGAGAGTATGCAAGAAGGAGAATTAAAGGGTAAGTAAAGTAGAATGAAAAGAACAATTTATATTAATATAAGGAGGTGATAAATATGTATGATGATAAAACCTTAGGTGAAAGGTTCTGGGAAGATGATAGAGATACTGTTGAAAGGGGTTAACCACAATTCAATAGGGGAAGATAATCTCTTTCCCTATTCCAAAATATAAATAATTTAAAATTGCACTCAATGGTTTTTAAAAGAAAGGAAGATTAGATGAAAAGTACAATATTTTTACCCAAAACAATTAAAGTAGGTTATCAAAATCGTTCAGATACATATACAGGGCAACTAGCTTATGTCATTTATTTTGATCAGAAAGGAGTTTTGAGAAAAGAAAAATCTTGGGAGTCTTGGCGCGATAAGAAAATTGAGCCACAGGAATTTCCTAATGTACCCACTTCAGGATTTATATTAAATAAGAAAGTGGGTGATTACTCTTCGGGTTGGGATCATCGAAAATCATATTGTAGAGTATATGATGAGCGTAATTTTGAGTTTGAAATTACAATAGAAAACCTGCTCTACATTCTTGAAAATTCTAGTTCTATTAAAGGTAAGGGGCTAGAAGGTAATTTTGTTTATGGATGGGATAGTAAGGATCTTATTTTAATTCCTGTTGAATCACCTGATTATATTGAATTGGCTAAATTAAATGATTTAAGACATGAGAAAAAGAAATTTGACGGTAAGGATTTGATTTTAGGTGGAACATATAAGTCTAATTCTAATAATGAATTGATTTATTTGGGTAGATTTTATGAAAACAATAATGACAACAAAGAAACTAAAACTTATTTTTTCTATGATAGAAACGCCAATTATAGAAAAATTGATTCAATAAAATCTTTAACGGGAAATATAATTGATATCATAGATGAAAATTGTGTAGAAGATTATTCTAATTTG
>Ga0209728_1000911_pt1 | contig 20365 bp, 34 predicted proteins | sample RifGroD1_FD_183997 | JGI IMG/M metagenome (GOLD analysis project Ga0209728, IMG submission 183997) | Groundwater microbial communities from Rifle, Colorado, USA - Groundwater D1 (SPAdes) (version 2) | ecosystem: Environmental > Aquatic > Deep subsurface > Groundwater | place: Rifle, Colorado... | reverse complement strand
AAAGTAAGTAATCTACCGTCATGCCCAAAATTCTCGAAACTGTTGCCTCTCCGAAATCACCCAATCTTTCTTCGAGGGCTTTAGGGTAATAATTTGTCGTGAATCCGGTAAGAAGGTTGTTTCTGTATCTTAGGTCAATCAGGCGGTAATACATACTCTGCACCCACTCGGTAGGCTTCTCCTTTCCCACATCATCAAGGATTAAAGCTTGCGCCTTGGCTAATGTCTCAATTTTTGCCTCTACGCCGCCTTCGTCCTTTCGGAATTGAGAGTCCCTTAATTCAGCCAGTAGATCCGCAGAGGATACGAACACCACTTGAATTCCCTTGTCAAGCATGTCCCTTGAGATAATACTTGCCAACATCGTCTTTCCAATACCTGCATTACCAAGTAATAGGAATCCTTTAGCATCCGAAGGGCTTTTAATTAAGTCGGGCCAAATCTTTAAATAATTAACTACCCCTTGGAACATTTTTCTGTTTCCGTCGTTAACTTTATAATCAGCAATGTTGTATTTTAGTTGTTGGGATGTCAATCCGGATGATTTCAACTTTCTCGCTGCGTTCTTCTTGACCTTACAAATACAATCAGCATAGAGAGTTAACCCGTATGGGTCTAGTTCTGAAGTAGCGACTATCTCCCGATCTTCACAAGCTTGACAAGCGAACACCTTCTCGACTGGCTTTACGCTATATCCTGTTCCTGTATTGAAAAGGTTAAGCCTCTTTCTCGTTTCTTCCGAGGATGTCAGCGAGGTATGGGTCAGTTTCCCAAGGTTTAGAATTTCCTTGATTGATTGCATTGGATTTGCTTCCGTTATTTCCACCACTTAATCCCCCATCCTGATAATTTGTATCCAAGTAATCCACATATCCACTGTTAAAGAATGTACTCCCCATTTGCAGATACTTCTTATCCTCTCCACTCTTGGCTTTGATGTACCTGCTAATAGCTCTCGTCATTTCTTCGATACCGATCTTGCGCAGTTTTTCTTTTTGAGTTTTACTAACTCCACCCTTGCCTTCTTTTCTCGGATAGAGTTTCCAAAGTTCTTCAAAACCGTCAATAGTTATTTTATTAGAGTTATTAGAGTTATTGGAGTTATTGGAGTTATTGATTGTATGTTCTTCCACTTCTGATGCACTTTTATCGAACTTTTTTTCCACTTCTTTTTCACTTTTCGTATCCTGCCAAACGCCGTAATTCGTAAGGGTAAGGACACTTTTTTTTGAGTCTGTTTTTTTGATAATCATTGAATCTTTTTCTAGTAAATTTAAAAATGATCTAACCTTAGTGTTCGACCATCCCCACCTATTCATGAGCTTGACCTCACTGGTTACTATGTCTCCGCGACTAGCTTCTACAAGCTGGTTGCCTAGTAGAAATTTAGAATCTTCATGATTAGCTAACATTAATAAGTCGATCCACGCTTGTCCTTTACTAAAAGGTTTATCTTCCCACAACCAATGAAATTGAAGTTTCCTGTGTATACTGATCCAACCTTTTGACACCTGAAATCACCCCTAAAGGGATGGGGTAGCCGTAACCACCCCTTATTATTTCTACTCAGTAACAATAACCCTTCCGGCCTCAATTAATCCGACAAGCGCAACCTCGAAATACTGCTTTATATTCTGACGAGCAGCCATCTTCCACGCCCCACCGTCTGCCTCAAATAACGCGGCCTCCGGTCCCTTTCTTAAACGAAGTAGAAATTCACCTTCGGGCTGAGGAACTTCGATAAACGTCCGGTAAGGTGCCAGCTTCACAATCGTAGGCATTTCCATTTTGGCAAGCGAGCGAACACCTGTATTTACGGTTACCGTCTGCGACATGCCATCGTCAACACTAGTCTTAATAGCATCCTCAACAACTTGTCCTAGTACCTTAATGAGTTCATCACGAGTTCCGTTCTGCACAAATGCACTTTTTAGTAAGATGTTCATGGCTTCGAGATCAATGTAATTATCAAGTGTAATCCTCGGAAGTTCGGCAGTAGCAGAGTAAAGATTAAAGCGGTCAAGATGCCCACGAAGGGTTGTGTGGACGTTTACCTTAGTTGGACTATCGACATGGACAATAAGGTCATTCAGTGAGTCGTGAGAGTGTTCTTTAATAATCAGTTCAACTAGACTCGCTAATGTTTTGGTAGAGAATACAGCCGGAACATCTTCAGGAAGTTGATAAAGTTTGTCGTTTGTGAAGTTAAGGCCATTATGAGGAATCACTTGAATGTCGCGGAAACTGTTAAGGTATCTCAATGCTGCTTCAATCATTTATTTCACGCCTCCAAATTTTAATACTTTAGATTCTTGGACTTCGGGTTGGCCATCTTCCGGTTCATCAAAAATACGAACTTGGTTTGGATCATCGCGAACAATCTCTGTAGCAACAGGAACCCCATCCTTGTCTGTACCGAGGAAGAATCTCGTCGCTACCGGCATAACGGGTGCAAGAGTAGATTTGGCTTGGGCTTCCCATCCAATAAATTCGCGGTTTTCATCCGGCTTAAATGTTAATGTCAGGGTAATTTTACGGGCCTTAGTAGCATCGGTATTCGGGTCGAGGATATTGGAACCTATCTTTACAAATTCAGTGTTAAATTGTTCGATTAGGGCACCCTTTGCCATTTCAAGAACGCTTTTTTCTATAGTTTTTGACAATGTTCTCACTCCTTATTTTTAATTATTTCGATTACTTTAATTCATGGTGACAAGGACTTCTTATGTTCCCCAATTATTAGTTTTCACCTCGTTCCTTCCTATATTAGTAGTATACCATATACATGTCCATGTTGTCCATATAAACCAACGTATGAAACATGGATAAGTTGACCATACTATACCTGTCTGATATAATATTTTTAGGAGGGGATAACCATGGCTAAGGATAATTTAATACGCTTTAATTTAATGATTTCAGGGGAACAGGTAAAGAGGATTGACGAATACAGAAAAGATGTGGATACATTACCTGCCAAAGGACTGGCAATTCGCGACCTAATTGATCTTGGTCTAAAGAAGTATTGGGAAACCAGAAAGGGAGATAATCATGAGTAATCTTGCGATTAAGGACATTGATTTCGACGATGAAGTAGCATTCAATATGACTGACATTCAATTACTTGAAGGAATAGGAGGAATTTACTTTATCTTTGACGGATTTGGATCATTAATGTATGTTGGAAAAACTAATAATTTTGGTTTTCGCCTTAAATCTTATATGGGAAATAGCTGCCATATAGGATGCGATGGCATAAAGAATGCTAGAATTGTAAAAGTCGTAAGAATAGATAATGAATTAGCTAGATTAGAAAGAGAAAAGTTTTACATCTCAACGTTAATACCTCCGTTAAACTTCACTGGAACAGGAGGATTATCAGATAGGTGTATAGCTAAGAAAATATCTCGCCCAAGCAGGATAAATGTCACCATAACGATTGACAGGGATCTACATGATAAAATACTAAAACTATCAGAAAAGGAGAAACGTTCGTTTAGTCAGCAAATTTGCAAGATGGCTGAAGATAATCTTAATAAGGAGAAGGAAAGCCAGAAATAATCTGGCTTATTTTTTTACTACTCGACTAGCCATTTTCCATTTATCCTGTCAATAGTTAATGACCAGTAACCCAATTCATTAAAACCGTGAATTCTTGCTGGTTCATCATCCGGACGTATCTTTTTACCGCTATTTACTGCGGTTAGGAAATCGACAGGTTGAGGAACTAATTCCCAATCCCAATCGAACTTATTGTGTATGTCGAAGAAGGCATCCCTGAATTCTCCGTGTTCGAAGAATCTAATATATCCTTCTTTATCGCATCCGATTACAAAGTCCCTTCTCGGATCAATAATGCATCCGTTAGTACATTTAAATTTTGCATCGCGGTTTTCGGTCATCAACTTGATCATTTCCCACGTTTTAAGCATCTTCAACACTCTCCTTCACGCTCTTCGCTAAAATATCACTCGCGCATGCCCTACAAACCCTGTCCCCATGCCACGCTACAACCTTATCGTCTGATCCGCAAAACATGCAGCCGGTAAAATGCTTGCGAATACGCAATTCTTTCCCATCCGATAACATTTCTAAGGGCGTAGTTGGTTCATATCCCATCGACAGCCTAAACGATTTGGGGATTGTAATCCTTCCGAAAGAGTCTATTGTTACTGAGATTCCTAGTTGTTTCATTGATTTATCCCCTTTCTATATCTCGCTAACTCAACTTGATAATCAGGAGTCTTGTGGTATCCACAACTCTTGTATTCGTAGCAATAACCTCGGTAAACGCAATCGGGAACACTTACCCTTTCTAGCTCTGGTTCATCTCTTGCTAGTTCCCATAAAAATGTTCTCCATGCGACTCTTGTTTCTGCACTTGCCAAATTACATAGCCTCTTCCTTGAAATATTAATAATAGCCTGTGCATTAGCCTCTCCTTCGACAGAAATAAGATTAGCTTGCGAACCTACCTCATCCCTGTTCACGCCTGTCCTATCCGTCCTGCTGGTGCTTACGTGCCATTCTACTCCGACATGATGCCTAGTAAAATGCGTCTGCACCCACCAAAGGATATTATCCCATTTCCACTTAACAAGTATTTTCCTAATCGGAGAGTGTTCGCAAAGTAGCATCCTCCTCTTCCATTCACTTGTAGGGCTTACTCCTGCATCCTTGCCGATAGTGGTCATTGCAGCATCTTTAACCTCTTGCCATGATCCTTTAATTTTGAGAAAGTTTACCCTCATGCATTTACCTCCACACTTTTTCTAAATCCCGGCTTACCAACCGGAGTAGTTGCGGCATAATTTGGATCCCATCCAAGTCTTATTCTTTTACAGAGGTTCACTTGAGGGATGCCGTTTTCGCGAGCTAAGTCCATCAATTCTTGGGGGTGGTTTCTTCTTTTCTTGTTGATCATTTTGATTAAGTCACTATTGGACATAGTTTTGGTTGTAGCAGCTTTATTAGGTTCGATACCCTTTCTGATTCGGCTATAAAAGGTCGAGGATTTTATGCCGTTTTGTTCTGCAGTTTTTAGGTATTTAGTCCACTTTCCACGTTGAACAACTGGGGTTGTAACGGCTTTCTCCATAGGCCAAGCCAAGGTTCTTATGCGAAGATTTAGGGCGTTTGCGTTTATGTTGTTTTGCTTGGCAATGTCATAATCCGAAGGTTGGATATAGTAGGTCATAATCTCACCTCTGAGGATTGGGGTAGTTATGGGCTACCCCTTTATTTTTAAAATGGATAAAGTTCCAATGGTATGTTTTTACCAGCCTCCGCAATCTCCGTATCCTTGCCTGTTAACTCTGTTATCTCCCTGACCATTCTTTCTGCATCCGAGTTGTTGTAGGACAAATGTAATAAGACAATTTTCCTAACCTTCGACAAATCATTAGCGGATAAAAACTCTTTGACATGCTCTAGGGAAAAGTGGCTTTCTAATAATCTGTTTTTCATTTCGCGGGATATATACCCAGCTTCGATATTTGCGTCCAAAGTATCTTTGCAATAATTACACTCGCACAGGATATAATCTAATCCACTGAAGCGATTACGGATGAAATAGGTATCTGTTGCGAATATTAGTTTTTCTCTCGTCGGCTTGTAGTAAATTAAATATCCAAGTGGTTGAGCGCAATCGTGCTCAGTGTCAAATGGTAAAATTGTAAAATCTCCAACATCGAACTGCATTCCTGATATAACAGGCATTAGTCTATGAGTATTTAGGGTTTCCATCGTTTTCAGCGTCCCCATAGATATATAACAGTCAATACCAGCGAGAGCAACTTCCTTGATGGCCCTTGAATGGTCTTTATGTTCGTGGGTTATAAGGCATCCGCAAACCATAGAGAAATCAAACTTCAACGCTTTCTGAATTTCCTTGTACTTAACACCACATTCCAGAATCAAGGTATCCGTTTCTGTCTGTAGGAGGTAGCAATTTCCGCTAGAACTGCTACCTAAAACTTTTAAATTCATCCTAAAACCCATGCCCCGTTGGTGGATTGTTCAACTCTTCAGCCAGCTTGTACGCTTCAACTATCTCGGCATCGGTAATACCTTCCCCTGATTCGTGGTCGTTTGGAACGTCCTCGGATACGATGTCGATTACATTACCGTTAGCGTTTTCAGTAATCGTTTGCTCGACTTCAGCCTCCTTGAACTCGTTTTCAAGTTGGTTTAGTCGCAGGTAATCGTCATCGATCTTTTGACTGTCAATAGTGATATCTTTGTAGGCAGCTATAAACACAGTCTTGTAGCACATTTTTTCATACCAGCCCTCAGATTGTACCTGTACCCTCTTTTGAACCTTTTTACCGTCCTTCCATACCACTTTCCCATCCTTTAAAACATCTTCATAAACCGTTTTTTCTCCGCCCCAAAACTCTGCCGATGCCTTATCTGGCTTCCTTTTCAGGATGTCTTTCAGCGAAAAAATAACGAGTTTGTTTTTCTCGGGATGCTCAAAGAATATGTGGTAATAAAAGCCTCCTACAATTTCACCGCGCTCAAAGTCATTTAAGATATCAAACTCATAATGTTCTATCGTGTTTTTGTGATCCTTTTTATGGGACTTGAACTTGTCGGTGGAATAAACAAGCTCAACAATGACGTTATCCGGTACATCAAGACCGTATTTTACTGCCTTTAGTTGACGACCTTTATATCCAGGCATGAAGGTTATTCCGTACTTATTCACCCCGTTTTGCTTGAATGGAATAAGGCCAACGTGATTGTCTTGCGTAGGGTCCCAACCAACCCTAGCGGCCGCCACAACACTCTCGGCAAGTTCCTCCATATTAATACTGGCCCATGTATAAGGTAGGGGATCCCTGTAATCCTCTGACTTCTTTAATCGTTTTTCCTCTGCTTTTTTCAGGACATTATCGGCAACGATAAAGTAGTTTTGAGCTAATCGTTTCTGGAAATTAGTTAAGGCTATATCACCGACATTTGTGTTAAATAATGCCGTTACTTTAAGCATAAATCTCTCCGACATAGGTTGTTCTTTTACTGCGATATCGCTTGCCATTACACTTGTACCTCCACTTTCAAGATAGAATCTGATTCGCTCACAATGAGCTTGATAACCTGTGATTTAACATCCACTACGCCCGTGATTGACTCAAAATTATCAATAAAAATTGGGCAGGATACCCCGTAATATTCCGATAACATTTCGATAATTGATAGGCCGGCTACAATCTTCCCCCCATTATTCGCCCCATCAAATTCCACCCATACCCCATTTGTATTAACTAGCGTCCGGCAAACTTCTTTTTCAGTTCCGTCATTAAGCGTGTCAAACAGTTTGAATTTTACCGTCTTGAATCGGTTATTTATGCTATCCTCAAGCATCTTGACCTTGGTAGTTGTGAACTGTTTAATTAGATAATCCTGACGCTCGTAGCTGTTTAGTTCATCAGCCAACTTGCCTTCTTCTGCCTTTAGTTCGTCAATGCGAATCTTAGCCTTTTCGACTACTTCCTTTTGGTTGAGAGTTTTGTTCAGGGATTCGATGAGGGAGGTTATTTCTTGCTTTCTGGCTAGGATTTCGGAAGCGGTATCTTCGATAGGTTTGCCTAACTCAACATTTAGCTCATTAAGCCGATCAAAGAGGACTCCGTATTGTTCATCAAGGAAGTAATTTGGTTCCTCGGGCGGTGCTTGTTCGAGTTCTATTTGTTTTTCAAGTTCAGAAATACGGTTGTTAATTTGTTCAATCTCGGCTTCTTTGGTTGAAAGATTACCTTTTACAATTTCAAGTTCTTCGGTAAAAGATTCTTTTCGTCTCGTATTGTCCTGCCCGTCATTGCGTATAGACTGAAGGGTTTGCGCCTTATCCTTGTCAAAGTTCTCTTTCAGTTTGTCTATTTTCTCCTGTGTTTTTCCTTCGGGTAGAGGTTGTTCGCAAGTTGGGCAATTAAAACCAGTAGGAGGGACAAATTGTTTAGCGTTCTCTTCTGCCCATGTTTTACGAAGCTCGATGACTTTATCGGCCATCACTTTTAGTTCTTCATTCCAAACATTGATTTTGTTGCTAAGTAACGAAATACCTGAAGATGTGGTTAATTTTTCGTTTTCCAACTTTGCTTTTTCGTCAACCAACTTCTTTAATGCTGCCCCACCCATAGCGTCAAGTTCTCGTTTTCGAGTATCCAACTCGCCTTGTAGCTTATACGCCTGTTGCTGTTTCTGGCGGTATAGACTAGCTCCCTTGGCGTTCGTAGCCAACTCAAGCTCAATCGCCTGTAAGATGGCCTTATGGTCCTGTACGGAGGTTTCTATCGCTGTATAATCAGTGACATCTTCTGTGATATTTCGTTGCTGTTCGTTGATCCGAGAAGGTATCCCATCCATTTGGGATTTAGTGATTTTAATCTTCTCAGCAACGACCAGCCTATGATTCTCAATCGTCCTGCCTGAGTTAATAACCATCTGTAAATCCAACATACTTTTATCGCCAATGGTAACTAACGAGTCAATGACATCCGAATCCGATATATTCCCACATATCTCGAACAGAATTTTACGCCGTTCCCGCCACCCAAAACCCTTCTCGTTCGTGTTGAAATAGAGGGGATTCGTCAGGAGTTTGAAGATGTCTTCTTTTATGAGCATGTTTATTTCAAGGACGTAATCCTTGGCCTTTACCGGGACATCGTTTACCCAATATTTCGCTTCATTGCCAGTAAACTCTTTCACTTGGGTTCCCTGTTTCTTTACCCACTTTTCTGATAGTTGACGCTTGAGTTTGAGAGGTTTTCCATCAACCATGAAAACTCCTTCGACAATGCAATCTAAGTGATGAAGTTCGTTTCCGTTCTCATCCTGCGGTTTCACTTGGTAGTCCGTTCTTCCTGATGAATCTTTCCCGAAAAGTAACCACTGGCTAGAGTCAAAAAGCGTACTCTTGCCTGTTGCATTTCTCCCGAATATGTCAACGTTTTTACCGTTCAGATCAAGAGTAAAATCCTCTACACCCTTGAAGTTTTTAAGGGATAACGATTGGAGTTTAATGGTTTTCATATTTTTTCCTCTTCCTTCTTCTCGAATTTATACCCGCAATTTCTCCTACACTCCAGCAACATTGGAAGCCAGCATATCGGCATGATGTGTCCATAATACGTTCGGATATTTACGAATAGCCCGAGTGTAATAATCCCACTCTTCCCTATCCGTAAATGCCCCCATGTGGTAACGAATACATAGCACTTCCTCTTCTGTAAGTTGCATAAGCGTGGATAAGATCATAACCGACTTATCGCCATGTCCTTTTATTAATAAGCCATCGTTGTGATCCCAGCCAAATGGCTTTTCGGGATCTACTTTATAAGCATCCATTTTGCACAAGTCATGGAACATTCCGACGATATAAGGGCTTTCAGGCCGAGTCCATGCGAGTCTGTTTCGCAAGGAAAGATCAACTAGTTCATCCATTGTTTGCAATGAATGGTCGAATAATCCGCCCTCGTAATTTCCGTGATACTTAGTCGATGCTGGTGCAGTAAAGAATCCGTTATTTTTCAGGGAAATCATTATTTCGAGTGGATTATGAAGCACCCCTGACATCCCTGAAATGAACGATTGTTCTCTGTTTTCCAATGTTTTATCCATGATCTTCCTCCTTAAAATATTCGGTCAATAATTTCGATCAGATATGCACTTGTTAGCTTAAAGTTTTCGTCATCGTCCATGCGTTTCTTTATGAGAGATAAAACTTGTGCGAAGTAGGCTGCATCCATCCCCATCAGTTGGTCCTCTAGAACCTCTACGTTTTTTAAATCTAATTCATTAATCTGTAAGCACATCTTTAGATATTGTCCCGCATTAACGCTCCAGCCTCGTTGTATGAATTTTCTTGTGCGAATTATTGAAGCCAATGGATACTTAGAGCCGTGATACACCAGTTCTTTTGTTATAATTGCCTCTAGTGAATTTCTTGGTAAATCTAAGTGTTTGTTTTCTGATCTCCAGTAACACATTGCATGGACAAAATCATAGTTGTCGTGTATTTGCTCTGGTTCTCCGTAGAACCTAATTACAAGCTGAATTTTTCCAGACAAGGTAATAGCGTTATCCGAAAGAAATATTGGTCTGTAGTTTTGCTTTTCTTCCAATTCTCTTTCAATGACCTCAGTAACCTCATCGATAAAGCTTGTACCCTCTGATGGGTCAACTGTTTCAAAGTATTGATACTCCGACTTTTGCCCCTCAGATGCTACACCAGCACTTTGGACCCTGATTCTTACACGATTTTCCGTCTCAACCACTACGGGCTTGGGGTCCTTATTAGGGTTTAGCTCATTGAACTTTTTCACATAGTAATTAGTCACGGCGGATACCGTTGCTTTATCGGTGAAATAATAGTCAAAATCATTGACATCTTCACCGAGCAACATTGAAACGATTGAACCACCCGTGATGATGGAGTTTTTTTCCACTAGCTTACGTACTTCCTCATCTTGGATAGTGGCAACAAAGTCCTTGTGCTTTTTGGTCAGGACTGCTTTGATTGTTTTAGCTTTCATTCTTTAATTACCGCCCTTCATTTCCCTTTAAACAAAAGATTCACACGGCCCAGCCAGTTCCAATTCATCAATTTTTATAGTAATATAACCTTGAGTAGTTTCTTTTTCGGCTCTCGTTGGCGCGAGAGTCTTTTTCATGCACAGATTTATAAGCGTTTCCATCTCAACGTCGATGGAATAATACTCCGACATAATTCCATCCTTAACTTCAACCCCTGCCTTGCCACGATATTCCATCTCGGGAAAGATTGCATTTAGCAAGACATCTATCTCGTTCCAATTGGCATTAACCTTAGATATGATCGTTACGCGTCTCAGTGAGTTGGAATGACCGTCGATTGACCATTGTTCGATGAGTGGGCTGTCCTCTAGGTCTTGGATGGCAGATAATTCAGTTGGGGTTAGTTTTCTCATATTGGTTGCTCCTTTCTTAAAACCTTCACAATCTGACTAAAAATAAACTCCACACAAGGTATTGCCACGCTATTTCCGACCGCTTTGTATTTAGCCGAATCACTTGCCTTTTCGATATCTAGCCAGTTGTCAGGAAATCCCATTAAGCGCAAGCATTCAGTGGGGGTCAGTCGTCGTACTCGGTAGCCAATGCGTACAGGATTTTGATAGTTAAGGCTATATCCACCGGTGTTTTTTGATTGCAGGGTTCCGCTTAGTTCTTCTGTTTCGTTTAGGTTGCGAACATCTATGGCACAAGTTACCGCATGATCAACCCTGGTGTCCAACGTGTACATGATTTCCCTCGATACTCCTAATCCGTTTTGCGACTTATTTGGCATCGTTCCGCTTTGAATTGCGTAGGTCGGTTGCATTAGCATCGGCACGTTGCCCCCCCCGGTCCCCATGCGCGAGGTTAGCGTTTGCGTAGTACCGGTATCATCAATTTTTACCCTTGAGTCGGCTGGATGATTTTCCACCATCAACGGCACCAACACAACTTGTGGCTCCTTGTAATCGCTTTCCATAAGTGGCATCGCAACGTTATGTCCAATGTTCTGTGAAAGTTGCTTCGTGGCTATAGTTATGAGGTTATAATGTTCATCCCCTGCTTGTCCACCAGTCCCTTTTGCCCATTTACTACTGACGGTTCCGCTAATCCCCCCCGGTTCGCAATTAATCCGGCTTGTTGTCTCAACGCCATCTCCAACACTTCCGGCAACTTCTTCCCACGCTTCTCCGCTCTCCTCAATATTCCCAGACAAGCCTTCTCGCTCAAAAAGTATTTCTCCGGCACATTCTCCTCTAAAATCTGCGACAAGGAAGATTCTTTTACGACGTTGGGGAACACCCCAGTATTGCGCGTCGAGGACTCTCCATGCCACTGAACGCCCGTTCCCTCCAACCATTCCGGCTTCTGCCCATCGTCCAGATTTAGGTACTGGAATTTCGGCCTCTGTGATTTCTTCAAGGACTGCCCTAAAATCTGCACCTCCATTACTTGAGAAGGCTCCAGGGACGTTTTCCCAAATAGCAAACTTTGGATATATTCCATACGTGGCATTCCTCATTTCCTTAATTATTCTTACGGCTTCCACGAACAACCCTGACCGTTCGCCTTCTAGCCCTGCCCTTTTACCTGCGACCGACATATCTTGGCAAGGGCTGCCGAAGCTAATAATGTCTACTGGTGCAATCTCTGCGCCGTTTATTTGGGTTACATCGCCCAAATGCACCATGTTAGGAAAGTGTTCCTGCGTTACTTTGATGGGGAATGCTTCTATTTCGCTTGCCCACTTTGTCACGATGCCGTAACAACTCGCCGATAATGGAAATCCCGCAATGCCGTCGAACAGGGAACCCAATGTTAATTCCATACTCAATACCCATCCCCAACCCTCTTAGACTTCTCTGCCCAATTCACACAATCGGTTCGGGAGAATACCGGATTAAACGGCTCCCCGACTCTCCCCCTGCCAACATAATCCACCACTACGGCTGACATCCTGTCATCGTCCTTATCCTCACCACGAACCGTATTACCACACCGCATCAGTTCGGTAAAATCGGCCTTATTTCTCTTGATACGTTCCTCGATAACCTTCTTCTCTTGCTCGATTTTATAGGCTTGGATTTCGCGGTTGATCCAAGTTTTGATGACTTTTGCGATTTTCTTTAACACCCCAACGCCCTCCTCTTTCGCTTATTCCTCACTCGCTTTGCCACAATTGGCGCATTCTTCTGTCTCGAACATTCTCCCTGGCAAAATGGAAACATTAGATTCGTGAACCATGTCTCCTCTGTGCTAATCTCCCAGACGCGATTGCATTGGCAGACTGTCTTTATTTCCCCGTCTGGAAAGTTCATTGTGCGACCACAAAGGCACCGTTGAGTTGGTTGTGGTTGTACCATTTGGAATCCCTCCTAAATATTTATTGAATCATCTAACTCCTTCTCGATTCTGCCAACCTCTTCCATGAGCTCTTTAAATCCCGTCGCCTTGGAGATCCTAATTTGATGCCTAAGTAGAAACTTGTAACACTGATTCAATGTGAGTAAGTGGGCAATCGTGGTAAGGACTTCCTCGTTATCCTTGTCAAACTTCGGCGGAACGCTCCTTTGGTTGACCATCATGGAGTTTGTATTTGAAGTGATACAGAATTTTTCGTTAATATTAATTCTCATTGGTCATTCCCCTCGCTACCCAATAGTTTCTCAATATTTGACCTAACGGCAGAGATGGAGGCTAATTCCTTCATGAATAACTCATCCTCAGCCCTGAGATTAACCATAATTTCCTCTACTTCCGAACGAACGCTGTGCAGGATTGATTCCTCTTCCTTTAGTCCGGTCAGCGTGTTTTGAAGTCCTGAGAGAAGATTGGATTTGCGAGTTTTGGATTGCGTACCCCTTAGCAAGACTTTCTCGATTGCACCATTGACCTTTTTGGCTGGTAATAAATTCATTGATTCTTCCTCCTAAATTTTATTTAACTAGCTTGCTCGTAAACGATTTTAACTGTCCTTCCGACAACTCAATCCTTGAATCCCATCCACGACGAAGTATTCTTGAGTCCTTTTCGGTTTGCTCAACTAACTGCTGTTTGGCTTGATATTGAAGTCTGCGTTTTTGATCTTTACGCAATAGACTTGCCCCTTTCAAGTGGTGAATCAGAATCACTCCTTTGGCAAGAAATAGCTCGTTCCTGTGTCTGAATAACCTACCTCAAAGCACTTTTTGCAAGGAAATTCACCTAGGTTCCATGTGTTGGCACAATCATGGCAATTTCTAATGTCGCCATTTCCGATAACTAAATTAAATCTAGGGATACATAATGTTAGTTTGGAGGATTTTACTTGCTCTGCTTGCTTCATGCCTCCCTTCATTCTTCGCATTTGCCTAGCCAACTTGCGGTTCTTTTTGCGGTTCGTTTTTACTGGAGCCATAACGGGTCTACTCGATGTCCATGTTGCTCCGAACTTTCCCCATGAGTCAGACGGAAACATCATCAATAAGCACTCCTCTTCCCAATCAAACTCCGCATTTGAGCGAACAGCCTCGCCATGGGATTACCCGAACTACCGAGAAATGAAATGATCTTATTCTCAGCCTCGCGCCTTTCCCTGCGCGTTTCCTTCTTAGTGCCCCACACATAGGTACGAACGCAACCAGGGAACTTGATCTCCATGTACTCCCAATAAGATTGTCCCCAAGCTTTAGCGGATTGGCTGATTTGGTTTGCTGAATTGTTAGATTTCAATTTGACTCCTCGCTTTCTTCGGGAATTATTTCTACTTCATCATCGAGCATGTATCCCATACATGAGGTTCCTAGACTTTTTCGGTCGATAAACAAGTCTTCTCTGCCCCAGTTATTTGGATCTAAGGTTGAGTGTTTGATTTCTTCCTCTCTCATATCCTTGAATCTCTTGGCGTTAACCACTTCCCCAGTTTCCAGGACTCGTACTTTCATCAAATACCCTCGCTTTCATTAGGTTTAAAATGTTCACACTTTTCGCATGTGTATTTATCAACCATGTCTCCACCGTGAAACGCGCGCTTACTTGGACAAGATTCCTTTACGAGTACCATTACCATTAAAGGTTCGATAGCGTGCGTACATGTTCGACACTTCTTGTACTTACCGCGATATTTAACCATAATTCCTCCTTAAAAACTGCTTGTCCACTTAATTCAAATACTTACCTTGAACGGTCTTACTAATTAAAAGATCCAGATTAAACTTTTCATTAACTCTTCAGCCTTAATGTCTCTGGGAAATAAGTCTGCATGAAATAAGTTTGGAGAATCTTCTTGCGCTCGGTAAAGTTCGGTACGGCCACCACTAGCCCAACGTCGAACTGTTGCATTTTTCGCATTGCTTCAGCTTGGAATGGAGTAAGATATGGCCTGATTGAATCTCCTTTATCCAAACCGTGTTTCTTGCGAAATTCCTTAGCCTTCATACCTAAAATTATCTGGTTGAACATATCGGCCTCATTTGCATAGTGAAAGAACTTTGGTTCATCGTGCATCGACTTAATGGCATCGGTGAGTTCTGGATATTCGAGCCTTGCAATATTAAGATCCTTTAGGGCTTTTTCCATTTCGTTAAAGCGATTGATATAAGCCTCTTTGAATTGCGCTGCTTTCTTTCCCGTGAAACCCATTACAATAAAAGCGAAACCATCTTTGGTAAGTAGGACTTCGGGCTGTTTTTTTCCTCGTGAATCCTTATAGGTTGACGGCTTGAAATTAAGCCGTGAGAATTCGATACTACATTCGCAATTTTCGATTGCAGCCAGAACATTCTTGTGTTCTTTATTAAAAACATCTGCCACAAATCTACTACTCACTATCACTGAACCATCGTGAGCATTTACTCCTAAATCAACTTCAACATGGATTGCGATTAAATTACTCATGTTTGTCCTCTCCATTCGTTACGCTTCCCTCGATACTGACCTGTAAAAACTCCAAGTCCTGCACCTGTTTCTTCAGGGTTGAAATCTTTTCGCCGATCATCGAATTGAGGTAAAAAGCCGAACTCGCCTTATACGTCAACGAGTTGTTGTTGAATGCTTGATGAACGAACTGCCGACTTACTCCGAACTTTTCGGCAACGTCGCCGCCATTGAACCCTGTTAGTCGTTTAAATTCGCTTACTAATTCCCTCTCCATTGCCTCCCCCTCCTTGACGAAACGATTCCAAAACATACATTTTCTAATACTTTTTTGCAAAAATGTCATAAAACCCTATTGACACCACTTTTAAAAATGTGTACACTTAACACAGTTAAACAAGAGCGTAGCAAACAAGCCCCTTGGACTACGGTAGTGTTTGATCTAGCCACTGGAAATGGCTAAAACGTGTTCTTGACGGAACAAATTACTTAGAGCGTGGTTGCTCGCTTGGGCGTACTCTCGTTCCTACAATCTGGTAAATTGTTGGTGTGGGAGTATGCCAAACTCATTTCTGCGTTACGATAAGCTAGATATGCCTCGTACTCATTGGGGTAAAGCCCTAAGTATTTTCGCTTACCATTTATGTGTATCGATGCATGCCATTTTTCCATTTGCTTATTCCAGCAAACTCCAGGATATTTTGAAGACGTATTCCGGTGTCTATTTTGCAGATTTTCCCTTTGGGTTACATGTTTAATGTTATGGCGTTGATTATTGAGTCCATCACCATCATGATGATCTATCACTAATCCACTCTTTTGACCCAATAATTGTTGATGCATACGAATTAATTTAACTTTCCCATTTATTCTAGTACCTCTACGAGCATAATAAGTGTTGCGGTTTTTGCAGGCATACCATTTATGTTTACTCAATTCTTCAAAGTCTTCATCATCTACGAGAGCGAACTTTCCTTGGGATAATGGTATAATTTTAATTTTAACCACCTCCTTTCAACCACTGGTAATAATTGATTAGGAAGTTTATTCATTATGACTTTGACAATGATGTTTTCCTTCTGCTTGCGTGGTAAGTGCAATCGGAAGGTTTGTTTGAGGTTAAAGAACTTTTAAAAGAAAAAGATTACTCCGCCTGAAATAGATACCCAACTTCGACCCCAAGGGCTTCGGCAACCCTTTTAAGTGATTTCATACTCGGGCCGTGCTTACCGTTCTCTATTTCACTCAGAGTGCTTTCTCTCAGCTTTGCGCGTTCTCCAAGCTGACTCAATGTCCATTTCTTTGTGTTCCTACATCTTCGAATTTGGCTGCCGATTGTCAATATTTTCACCTCCTTGTAAAAATACCTTATAGAGTAGTTCTGGTAAGCTACTCTATAACATATATATAGTATACTTCGAACATCTCGAATAATCAAGCTTTGTTTCATAAATATTAGTTATTATGTAATATGTTTATTCGAGAATAACGAATGTATAAAAGGAGAAACTACAATCTTACAACTTATTTTAGATAGGATGATGATTGATGGACTACGGCCGCAAGATAAAGTATGTTAGAGAAAAGATAAGGGATATATCCTTGACTGAGCTGCACAAAAGAACAGGCCTTTCCTTGTCTTATCTATCAGACACGGAAAACGGTAAATGTAACATGTCGATCAGGGCATTAGAGAAGGTGGCCAAGGCACTGGGTGTTGATTCGGCATATCTCCTTGATAACGACATCATGTCTCTGCGTAAACTCACTGAGATGAATAATGTTGATATACCGGATGATGTAATAGAGTTCTTCGCCAAACAGGAGAGCTTGCCATATGCTATGCTAGCCAAGGATTTATATAACGAGGATATAGACCCCATCTTCTTTCGCGAACTCCTAGAGTCGATCAAAAAAATGAAGTCTAAGTGAATATTTTTGTGAGTATCCAATCGCAATACATCGGATACCCACTTTTTTTTGCACATTTTTAGATATAAGAGAATATCTAGTCGTAATTATGGTTATAAAGACCCCCTGAAGGCAAGGAAAATGTATTGTATTATAGAGAAAGAAAGGAAGTTTTGCAAATGATTGTTGAACGCGATTTAGCAGGATTTTTTAAGTGGATAGTAGTGGATGATGAACTCACTATACTCGACCCGCTTTATCTCTATGAGTTTGTTACTTATTTTTTCGGGTAAGATTTTGAAGGATAATTGGTTGAACCTGTCGAATTAGGCATAAAGGAAAAACCTCTCTGAACTACCCACCGCCAAAGTGATGTTCAAAGAGGTTATGCCGAAGACAGGAATTAACCCGTGCTTTATGTTGTTGTTTACATTATAAAGCATTCAATTATTCCTGTCTAGTTCCTAATTGAATAGACAGGGGTTTTTTATTGTGCGAAAAGACAGGGACATATTGAAAGTAGTCGGGATAAATTCTAGGGGATATGGCACGATCCCCAAATTAGTTATGCAAGACAAGAGATTAACTATAGAATCCAAGGCTATTTATGCGTACTTTTCTAGCTATGCCGGAGCAGGTAGCAACGCATTCCCCGGATTATCTAAGATACTTTATGATCTCGGAATTAGCGAATCTAGATACTATAGGCACTTTAAGTTATTGACCGCAATTGGATATATAACAGTCGAGCAAATTAAAGATAACGGAAGATTCAGCCATAATGTCTATATTCAAAATACAGAGATATCACCGATCCCTCAAAATGATGGAACGGCACCGATCCCTCAAAATGGGTGCACGGAAAATGAGTGCACGCAAAACAAGGGAACTAATACTAACAGTTCTAAAAATAACAGTATTAATAAAAAAATTAATAATAAAAAAGAAAAGGGAACTAAGAAACCAGAAAAATATGAGAAGTTTTATTTATGAAAGGGAGGAATTATTTTGGGGCAGATTATCGCTATTGCCATAACTAAGGGAGGATGCGGCAAAACAGCTACCGCTACCAATTTATCCTGTGCATTGGCAAACATGGGGCATAAGGTGGCTCTTATTGATTTTGATCCACAGGGGGATTCATCCAAGAGTTTCGGGCTTTTGCCGAGCGAGCTAAAGTATTCTATTTATGATGTTTTTTTACAAGAAGCAACTATGCAGGATATTGTATGCACTTCCTATGGCGTTGATGTATACCCAGCTAAAAAAGAACTTGCTGGGCTAGACAAATTAGCAGAAGAGAATCCGGACGTTTATCCGGATCATAGGGTTATGCTCAGGGATGTTCTAGTAAAGGTAAAGAATAAGTACGATTTTATATTTATAGACCTCCCCCCGAGTCGTGGACCGTTGGTCTTCAATGGGCTTACCGCTGCCGACAAGATTATAATAACCATGCAATGTGAATATCTTGCCACAGACGGCGTAGAATCCATGCTAGACGAGATTAGGCAAGCAAGACGGGCAACTAATCCAAATCTTAAGTTACTAGGCGTAGTTGCCACAATGTACGTCACTGGTACCGTCCTTAGTTCTGATGTTCTGCAATCGTCCAGGAGGCACTTTCTTGAAACGGGTATAAAGATGTTTCGTACCACTATACCCCGTTCCGTGAGGTTTGGGGACGCTCCTAGATACGGAAAGCCAGCAATTGTACTCTACCCTAAAAATGAGGTCGTACAGACGTATGTAGAGCTTGCTAAGGAGGTTGCCGAGTATGGTATTGAAGAAGCCTGATATATGGGACAAAAAGCGCGGACCCATTAATCAAGGAGAAGACACGGGGGGACAACTTGCCAGCAATGATACTATCAATCAAACTAGAGAACTAGCAAGCGAACCAACAAGCACGCATAATGGCTTGAGTGTCAGCATCAATGCTAGCAATGATGCTAGTAAACACGCTAGCACACAAGCTAGCACAAATTCTAGCAAGCTAGCAAGCGAGGAAGATAGCGCACCCGCTAGCAAGCAAGAAAGTAATTTGGAAGAAAGCTCGTTTCTGTTAAAAAAGCAGAAGAGAGTCAAGCAGGAACAATTATCGGTCAGGATCAACGAGTTGGTATGGGAATGGCTAGACAAGACATACAGGGCATCAGGAAGGGGCAAGAACGAGCTCGTGGAAAGAGCTTTAGTTCGCTTCTTGCCTGAAAAGTTAATGCCGAAAGAGCTCAAAAATTCTTTGCCCCCTGACTATTTCGATGGAGTGAAGTAGTCAGAAAAACCCTGTTGGGCCGATTTATGATATTGATTTTAGATAATTAATAATACACACTACCCGACTGAAAAGCCGGGTTCTTTTTTTGCCTAAATTTAACAGGAATATTGGACAAATGATATGGCGTATCATTATGTAACACAACAATCACTCAGGAGGTACACATATGGATGATATATCAATTCTTAGGGCTAGACTGAGAAAGAGAGATAAGGATATTCGGCAAGCTATTATGTGTCTCAGTCTTGAAGAAGGAGAACTCGCCGACATGATCAGAGATGGACTGAGGAAAGTATTAATTGAAAGGGGATTGATGAATGAAGCAACAAAATGCAATCGAGGAAGTCAGGGACCAACTTAAATCACTTTGGTTACATCGGAGAGGGAATGAAGCTAGGGCGGCTGTTCAGGATGTTATAGATGTTAAATATAAAGAAGGGACTAGACCCCTTATTGTATCTTCAGCTAAGAAAGATGAAACATGGACGTTTATTATTTCTCTCCCCCCCGGTACTGGATTCATGGAATTTCAGAAGTTGAGCATATTATTTCAAGATGCTACCGGGGGGTCAGTCCATATTGAAAAACGTGGCAAGGTTATAATTATGGAAGTTATGACTGAAGAACTTAAAAAGAAATACCCCTACTCCCTTTATGACCACACTAAATATTCCAAGATGGAATTACCACTACCATTAGGTGTATCCGCTAAAGGATTAATAGTTAGGGACCTTGTGGATTATCCGCACCTACTAACAGCCGGGGAAACGAACTATGGAA
>Ga0209728_1000910_pt1 | contig 20381 bp, 24 predicted proteins | sample RifGroD1_FD_183997 | JGI IMG/M metagenome (GOLD analysis project Ga0209728, IMG submission 183997) | Groundwater microbial communities from Rifle, Colorado, USA - Groundwater D1 (SPAdes) (version 2) | ecosystem: Environmental > Aquatic > Deep subsurface > Groundwater | place: Rifle, Colorado... | reverse complement strand
TCAATTATAATATGATATTCTTCCATTGACCAAAAATCATTGCTTTCTAATTTATTATTCTGAATAACCATACATACTTTACATGTTGTTCTGTAGTATCCTCCACCTCTTGAATGAAACTCACCAACTGATTTCTCTTTTTCACAAATCTTACAAACCTTTGTCTCTTTAGTTATTTCTTTACCCATTTTACATTCCTCCAACTTTCTAATTTTATTTTTTTAATCTACCATCCTAAACCTCTCCAACATTAAAAACAGAGAGTAGTTTCCCACTCTCCAAAAAGAAATGACAGTTGGAGCAATCATTTCCACATATTTAATAGCAAAATCAAAGCGTCCAATGATTTGCTAAAATTATCTAGTTAAATTACAAGAGGTATCAAAATTAATCAAAATGACACCTCCTAACTCAAAAACTAACTTTCTGACAAATACTGTCGAACAATCCCAATATTATCATCAATATGATAAACTAACATAAAGGAGGTGAAACAAATTGGAAAATCCAACTAAAGTTCCACCAATGTCAGAAGGAGATATTACCAAACTAACTTTTGAAATACTTCATCATTACAATTTCAAAAACACAAATGATTTAGTAAAATTAACAGATGAGTTTATTGAAGCATATTTATTTATTCATGAAAAGATTAGAAGCGAAGACAATCAAATCCAAAAGTTACTTAAAAACGATTAATTAACTTTTAATTAGTTTTTGCTTTTGCCAATTTACTTAAGTTCTTTAACTGATTAACAAAATTCTCAACATCATTTCCTTTTAATAATTTTGCAAGAGTCATTATTCTTTTGTTTGTATCCATTTTTATCACTTCCTCTCTTTTTAGATATAGCAAAAAGAACCCATTATTTTCTAATGGATTCTTCTCTAAACCTATGATATAATCTAATTGCATGAATTCATTAAATACCTCTAATTGGCTTGTTTCAGCAAGCCCTTTTCTTTGCTCTTTTCTAATCTCTTAAATATATAATCCATTCCTTTGCTTGTCACCAACGTAACTGGTATATCCGTAACTTCTCCATTAATGATTTTAATCTTAATTACCACTTCGAACAATCCTGCATCAATAAATTGTTGATAAGGAATATTCTGTTTCCCCTTGCCACTCATTAATATTCCTTCAGACCTTAAAAAACTAAATAATTTATTCCTTCCACTCAATTTCAATTCTTTAGCGACAATCATCATAGTCTTATTGGTTTTAGAAGACATCACTTGGTCATACAATAGAACTTTCGGCCTATCTTCTTCAATTTGCTTTCTTAATAATTCCAACTCACCAGTTCTAAGTCCTTTAAGGATTCTCCTTACCCATGAACGAAATTCTTTAGCTTTTTCAGTTTTTGCTAAGAAAGCTACTTCGTATATACCATCCTCAGTAAATATCCTAGTTTCTTGCATTCCTGAAGGTGTCCTCATGGCGAGGGATGATGAAAACTCTTTAGTTTTCAAGTATTCATTTGGTATTTCTCCACTTTTAAGCTTCCTATTGATTAAATTGCTTATACCTTTTGATGGATCAGAAAATCCTAAAACCATACCTAGTTGTTCACTAGTCATAAAAACATCTTTATTCTCATTACTCCAAAAGTCACATTCAATTCCTTGGAACACTTCTGATTTAAACAATACCAAATCATTCACAAAGTTCACCAACTTTACCATAAACAAACTCATAAAGACAATCATCGCAAACTTTAATATTCAACTTTTCACTATCAAAATGACTTCCATATCCTCCAGTTCCATTAATCTCCCACACGTTTTCCATAGGATTTAAGTTTAATATCTTTTGGCATCTGAAGCATCTCACAGGCAATTCATACACACATAATTGAATTTGAGTATTATCTATCATATTGATAGTAAAAACACTTTTAAATATATTCTCTCCTTTTACATAATCAATATCAAGTATGTCTTGTTTAAAGAATCTCAACTCTTGAGGATGATTATTATCCATATCAGAAAATATTACAGTATCTCTTAATAATTCTACATTAAACCAGTGATATGTATTACTCGCCTTAATTGGATGTAGATCAACCTCGATTTGTCTTCCTTTAAAAGATCCAAGTAAACTAACCATCTCTTGAACATTAATTTCTCTCATATAAATATCCCCTATCCAATAATGTTAAGACCGTGTGTTTGTTTCGCCTTACATTTATAGTATAAGGGTTGTTGTATACTATGTCAATACATTATATGAAAATATTTTAACTAATATTATTCGTAATAAAATACGTCAGTTAATTCTAAGCCTAGAGCATCACATATTTTAAAAGCTAATTCTAAACTTGGGCAAAATCTATGATTAATTAAATTAGATATTGTTTGTCTTGTAACTTCTGTCTTTTTAGATACCCAAGTTTGAGATATTCCTCTTTCTCCTAATATTTCTCCTAATCTATTTTTAACTACTTTATCCACAACCATCAATCCCTTCTCCTATATATTATACCATAATCATAAACTCACATGCCAAAATCAAGCATATGTATTAATGGATAGAAGAGACTCAAATCAACTTTATAGATAAATTATATCATATTCATATAAACAATGTCAAATAATTTTATTTTTTTATTTATCAAAAAGAACCCACTAAAACCAGTGGATTCTAAATATTCACATTCACAACAACAATAAAAGCCAGAAACAAAAATAATTTATTTATGTATTTATATTACTAACCTAATCATCTAAATCACCAAAACTATCTAAATTATAATTAACTTTCTTCAACAATTTATCAATAAATTCAATCCCTTTACTAGTCACCAAAGTTTGCACTCTATTAACAATTTCACCATCATCGTCAGGAATTGTATATTCTCTAACTACAAATAATTTTTGTTCAAGATATTGTTGTCTAGGAACATTATGCTTTTCTTTATCATTTTTACTTCCAGTCATTAAAATATCATTATATCTTAAGAATGCAAATAGTCTGGTACGTCCTACTTTAAACGACTTCGCGACTGAGTTCATATTTTGACTTCCATTAGCTCCAATAAGTTTGTCAAATGAATTTGCTTTAGGAATTAATTCTTTATTTTGAAGTTCTAACATTTTTCTTTGTTTCTTTTCTTTAAAATATGCAATACCTCTTTCATCTTCATCCATATCGAGATAATCTTGAATAAATGCATCTATGTCTGGAAGGAATGCTTTAGCCAATATATCTGCACAATTCTCTTGATAAATCTCCAGTGTATCAGCTAAATATGGCATATCCTTTTCTATTTTTGGAGTTATATTTATTTTAGCAAGTGCAATTGGAAGTTTTTTAATATTAATACAGTATGTTTCTTGCATTCCTCCTTGTTCGGAGGGGTGTGAAAATTTTTGCACCCCTTTAGAAACAACCTTATCAAGCATCATTTTGTCTCTTTGATATCTTACTTGATCTTCTTTAAAACCCAATCCTCTTAAAACATAATTAATTCCTACCAATATTTTATTACTTTCTTGTTCCTGAACTGCTAACAAACTAGCACCATTAAAATCTACTTCTTTAATCATTAATTCGTTTGCCATTTATTTCGTTACCTCTTTCATCATTTTAATATTATTTTATTTATTGGTTTATACGACCTTGACTAAATTACATACCTATATCCGTTGGATCTCTAGGCATATTACCTCACCACCCTTTCTATCTCATTATACATGAATAGAATAAAAGTGTCAAGCAATAAATAAAATTAATTAAAACAAAAATTAGAGTAAGGGGATAATAAATCCCCATAATTTTCAAACTAACTTAAACCCAATAACCAAAACCTTCACAACCTCATCAAAATAAACATCAAACATTTCCTAACAAATCCCTTAACTAAACCATCCTTAACTAAAATTTCCTCACCATAATCTTGTTCCTCAAACTCTTCACTATAATACTCTTCATAATTCCATTCCTCATAATAATCATTGCAAGGAAATTCAATAATCTTACCCATAATTATACCAGCTCACTTTTTGCTATGTATTCATCACCTTTATCCTTATATTTCTTCCTAATCTCCCTCAACATTTTCCTACTAGAACCACTACAACCCTTCTTTATATCCTTCACAACAACAGAACTATCCCTACCACTATAACCTAAATCTCTACCTCTCACAAACAATTCTATCATATCTTCGCGACTATTAAATTCTTCAATCATCCAATCTAAATCAAACCCTGCTAATAAATTAATTTCCCTTAACTCACTAATCTCATTCTGTAACTCTAAATTAATCTCATCACAATTATCACATTCGCACTCGAACTCGAACCAACTAAAAGGATAGGAAGTTGAGTAATAACTCCACTTATAATCTGCTCTGCCATTTTCTGCGTTGGAGAAAATATTGAGATGACCACCATAATGATTATTAGAATCTTTAATACAATATGCTTTAGTCATTTTTATGTAACTCCTCTACTCTAATATTAAGCAAGGCTGATTGATTATCAACCTCTTGATATTATTATAGAGGAGAATTAGGATAATGTCAATATCCAAATAGATAAAAATATTTAGATATTATCTATTTGATATTATCTATTTAGATAATATGATTACACAAAATCAATCTCTATTCGCTCACCATTATTATCATAGTAAAACAAATCTCCAAGTCTTGATTCGAATATCTGGCACAACCCTACTGCGTATATCAATCTCCAATCAGCCCGATTGTTTAAAAGTTGTACAAGTGCTTTGTATTCAATAAGTATTCCAATTTCATTATATTTATCAACCAACCACTGAATCTTTCTACTATCCAATTTAATATTGATTTGATATCTATCACATAATACTCTTAATCCTTTGTCCATATCCAATCACTCCTATCTATTATCCTATTATACCACATTGCCCATATGTCTATCAAAATCAAAACATATGTATTAGGAGTGAAAAAATAAGTAACCTTTACATCTATATAAGCATAATATCACACCAAACATATCCATGTCAAATAATTTTATTTTATACTTTACAAATCAAACTTATCCATGTATAATAATGAAGGTGATACAAATAGAAAATATAATATGGTAAAGAATATTTTGGAGCAACATCTACGGCAACAATGTTAGGATATGCAAATCCACACGATGCTATTGGAAGACATTGTAAAAAAGATGGGGTCGTGAAACACGAGGTCATAGATAATATGGGTAGAAAGCAAGAAATAAACTTAATCACAGAGGGAAATCTATATAGACTTATAGCTAGATCAAAACTTCCTTCTGCTGAAAAATTTGAATCGTGGGTATTTGATGTTGTTCTTCCTACAATTCGTAAGACAGGAGGATTTGTAGCTGATCCAGAACAATTCATTGGTACATATTTACCATTTGCAGATGAACCAACTAAAATGTTATTTAAGTCAACACTTGCAGTTATTACTAATCAAAATGGAATAATTGCTAAACAAAAAAGTGATATTGATTATAAATCTGATATTATTAAAGGATTGGTCGAAGACATTCCTCTTGCTTCCAAAAGACAAATTCTTAATCGTGTAGTAATGAAGTGCAGTAATTTTAACGATAGATGGAGTGAGCTTTATAAAGCATTTGAACTAAAATATAAAACTAGAATAAATGCTAGAATGGAATTTTATAATAAAACACATAAATCTAAATTAAGAAGCAAATTAGAATATATTGAGGAAATTGGTATGATAGATGAGTTATATTCCATTGCCTGTAAATTATATGAATATGAGGTGAATGTTTTAGTAGAGGAAATGTATAGATTACATGAGATTGTGTAATTAGTAAGTAACAAATAATATTATGTAATTTAATTGTTTTTGATTTTAAGAGACTCTAAGTTGGATTAGAGTCTCTTTTCTTTAGTGCTTTTATTAATTTAATCATCTCAAAACACTCAAATCAATTCCGACCCATACAATCACACCAACAATAAATTATGACTCAACACAGACGATTGTGGTGCGTGTGATTGGATTGTGGATTGATTGAAGATGAGATTTTTGTTGTGAGATTTTGTTTTAATATAATAATTAAATGAAAAAATAATTTAATTAATTAATCAAATCCCAAACTGAGCGATAGCGAATGTTTGGTAACAAGGGGCGAGCTACTGCACGACCATTGTTCGTTCTTCTTTTGAGTTTGTTATTATGTGATGATTATATTTGTCCTACGGAACATTACGCAATTTTGGTGTCCCAAAATTACTTCATGGATATATTATTATTTTAATAATTGTTATTTGTTTTTATAAAATATTGATTTTCCATTTTATTTATAACTACAATAAATCCAGAAATCATGGATAAGGCTCTTAATAAGCCTACTCCACATTTTCTGGATTATAGTCATTTAATTTATAAATAATCCAATAAACCTTTTTAAAATTGATATCTTTAGTCCCATCCTCTAATTTCTTAATATTATTTGTATCTGATCTTATTATATATGGCAATTTGTTTTCATCAAAATAAGCATTGAATAAAGATATTGACTTTTGTACTCTGCCTCTTTTGTCTTTTAAATCTATATTCTCAATTAATTCTTTTTGCTCATCTTTAAATAATTTCTTACCAATAATTCTATCCAAATATTTCTCTAACTCATCAATTGCATTTTGTTCTTCAATAACCCTATAATTTTCCACTCCAAAAATCTCCTTTAAATATCTACAATAACCATATTTTCCATATGCTTTTATAATCAATATTTCAGATAAATCTTCTTCACATTTGAAAAACATTAATTCATTTATTTTCTTAGTCCCTTTATTATCTTCTTTTACAACATTATCATAAACCATATTTGAATAATCATATTGTCTCGGAAATTCTTCTATAAATTCTTTTACTGTATGCTCTTTTAAGAAATTAGCCATATGTATTTTCTTCTTTAATTGAGTCTCTTTCCCTCCTAAAGAATTTTTGCTAATAACTTTGATATACAAATGAATTTTATCTTCATCGTCTTGTATTCTTTTTCTTCCAATACACTGAATAAGCGTACCAGTATCTTCAACTTCACATATTACATGCTTGATTTCAGTGTCAACCAAATTAACCCCTGCATCCATACAAGTAGTTGTAATAAGTATTAATTCCTCAAATCTTTCATTCTTTAACATTTCCTTAATCTTTGTTTTGTCTACGTATTTATAATAATCACTATTATGCTTACTACAATTAAATAAACAATAATCCTTATATTTTTTACACAATTCATATGCTTTCTTTGCAGACTGAATAAAGAATATTGCTTTCTCATTTCTTGTAATTATTTCATCCATAAATATATCAAAAGTCTCATCATTGTGAAAGAAAGATAAATCCTCAATAAAATCAAAATCAATAGGTAACTCATAGTCTATTGTTTCTATTCCTTTATTTTCATTGATAAATCTCTTCATTTGATCGCCAGTGGCACTCATGAATATTTTTATTGCAGATGATTGACTTAATATTAAATCAAATGACATATCAGTTGTTTTTGAGAAAGACGCATCAGACATGAAATAATGGAATTCATCACAAACAATATATTTATATTCACTTAAATCATTGAAATATTGCTTCAGTTCTTTGTATTCTAGTTTTTGATATGTTTTAATGTCTATTACATCTGATTTATTGTCTCTAACTATTTCATCAATAAATTGTTCTGTACAATTACTTCTATGTATAAGCATTAATATTTTCTTATTTTCACCTTTTGCAATATCATAGAGTATATTTTTAATTAACCAACTCTTACCTACCCCTGTACCTGCTTTTATTGTTATAATATCTGCTAAATTCCATATTTTTATTTGTTTAATTGTAACTACATCGCTAACTCTTAATTTCTTTTTCTTGATTACTAGCATAATTAAATGCCTCCCTTACTTTATAATTAATTATTTATTGCTTATGTATTTGTGTAAGTGTTCTTTAACTATTTTCAATACAGCATTTTTTGATTTTCCAAATGTATTAGGGTTAACCTGAATATCATTGGTATGGAATTTGTTAAATAAGTCAATTAATTCTTCTCTAACTCCTTCAAAATGAAGAAATACTTTTGCTTTATTTCCACGCTTTTCTACAATATCAAATCCAATGATCTCAAAACCTAAATAAACTAAGAAAGCACAAAAGTTAGAATCTGAATATCTAAATGTAACTTTTTCCATAATTAAATGACACTCCTTTTTATTTTTGTATTGAATATTTAAATATCTCTGTAAATTAATAAAATCGCCAGAGTTGGCGATTTGAAAAATGTTGCTATATAAGGGTTTTATGATCTTAATAATCAAATAAAATTCGATTTTGATTGGAAGTTATGGGGTTGAGGTGAGGGATAGAAGAGGAATTTATTATGGAATTATTTCCTCTTCAATAACTTCTTTGTTAGTTTCCACAAATTTAACTTTTCTTAACATATCATTCTTTTCTTCTGCAAATGTTCTTAAATCATAAAATGACGATGTAGTTGAAATATCTGCATGTTGGCCTATATGTTTGCTAACAAATTTTAGATCCATACCACTAGCAAGGTAATTACTTATTGCCGAGGCTTTAAAGAGGTGAGGATTTATTCTTCTTCCTAATATATCTGACAAAACATTTGAACAAAGATCGTCTGCCCATCCTAAAGCGATTTGATTATACGTCCCATTGTGCTTTACTGTGAACAAATATTCGTGTTCATATTCTCGTTTTTCAACCCATAATTTCAGATAATATAAAGTAGTAATCGGAACTATATACTCACAAGGATGACCATCTTCAGATGCCCCTTTTTCTCTAACAGTATTTGACATTACATATTCTGCACCTTCAATTACTGGTTTATATATAATTTCAGTTTTAAATCCTCTAAGCCCTCCCCTTCTTGCACCAGTATTGAAGGCACAAGATACCCAAGCGACAGCTAAATAATTTTTATCTTCCATTAATGTATCTATTAATATTTTATATTCCGCTTCAGTTATTGCTATTTTGTTATAGACATAATTTTTTGGTATCTTTATGTCTGTTTTCGTGAAGTTGTGAAATGTTTCATATTCTTTCATTTCTTCGGATAGAATTCTTTCTGCATATTCACAAATTGTACTTACACAACTCTTCTTAAATTTTATTCCTGAACTAGACATTCCTCTGTTAATTAAATAACTTAAATATCTATTAAAATCTCTTTTAGTAATTTGATAAAATGCTTTATCATTTAATGCTGTTTTAACCCACCATACAAACTGTTTTACACCACTACGATATTGTGACTTAGTTTGGGATGATAATAGGGGATGCATTTCTTCAAATTCTTTAACTAGCTTTAAATTTTCTGGATTGCATTGTTCAAACATTTCATTTGTTACTTCAGGTAGTTTTGGTGCTATCTCCCTAAGCATATTTTTATTTATTTTTGTTTTAGCCAATTATTTCACTTCCTTTAATTTATTTTCAAATATTTCATATATTTTATCTGATGTTTTTCTATAAATATGATATGGATAAAAAGACAATAAAGTTAATCCATTATCCTTACATAACTTTATTTTAGTATCCTTATCACTTGCATATTTAACTTGTGATTTAAATTGTTTCCCTAAGAATCCAAATATCTCAATAAAAATATCTTTACCATCTAAATGTAATAGAAAATCAAATCTATATCCTCCCTTATAATCAGGAATATAATCTCTGTAATATATTTTATCTAATTTAAAGTCAATATTATGATCCTCTAACATTGTAGCAAATAAATATTCCAACATAGATTTGCACAATCTACCACCTTTTGTGGTCATAGCTTTTGCTACTCTTTTAAGTCTAAATTTATTACCAAATGCTTTCTTTAAGGCGGTATCCCAAGAACCAAACCTTTTAACATAGGTTGTATATCCTGGCATACCTTTCTCTTCATTTGTGTCTGGTTGAGATGGTATTCTATTATATTTTACATAAAAGTCTTTTAAACTTTGAATCAATCCTTCTTCATCCATTTTTCTAGTAATACTACCTTGTGTCGGTTTTAATCCTACTAATAATAATGAATTTGATATATTTCCGAAATGACGATCATATGCACTAGCACTATAATATCCTTCTTTAGTTTGACTAAAACTGTTTAAATCGTATGTATTAGGAGTTTTACCTAATATGTTATTTACTTCTTTTAATTTAAGTAACATATCATTTTCTAACGCTTTATTATTAAAAATATTATAGTCATATCCAATTAATTTATATGTATTTTCTATACTTCCAAATCTTCTCTCATAAGCTGAATAAGATTGAACTGTGTTATATTTTATAAAATCAGAACTATTCAATAAATATACATTGTCTTTTAAATGAATTTCTGTAATTATTCTCAAATCGTCTAAAAGTTTTTCGTCTGTTAATCTATCATTTTGATAAAATCTTTGTCTATCTTCTGGTATTTTTGCTCCTGCAAGCAATAATGATTCATACCAACTTCCAAACCTTTTTCTATACAATTCACTAGCAGGTAATCCATTCTTTGCTTTAAAATCCTTAGATTTAGGTATTCCAATCTCCTTGATATAATCCCTCATGATTTCAATTAATTTCTCATCTGTAAACTTTTTTAATGCCATTATCACAACACCGTCCTTCGTATTATTTGTCCTCCAAAAAGCAATAAGCAGGAAACCAATAGGACTAATTGGCTTATCGGGTAGCTCTCCCTATCCTGCTTTGTGTTTTTACACACAAATAAAGACACTATTTCTAGTGCCTAAAATTCTATGTAAAATTATTTATTAACCTTTTCTTTATCAACCTTTTCCTTACTATCCTTCTTAACTCTAACTTTCTTCTCCTTAACTACAACATCCTTAACCCATTCCAATTGCCCAGTCTTAATGAAATATGTAATCCCTACTGCCATACTGTCGCTTTCATCATCTGTCTTAAAAACTAAATCAGGATATCTTTTCTTAATTTCATCCTGTACTTGTTTCTTAGTAGCATTTCCACCTAATATTGCTTCCTTAACTGTCTTAGGAGGGTAATATATTTGCTCACAATCGTGAAAGATTAAGTTTGTCACACCATGAACGCGATAAATAACTTGAGTTGCCATATTAAATCTACTAAATCCTCTTTCAATTACAATTGTTTTAGTAGGATAATTTGTTTTTAATTCAGCCATTTTTACAGCAATTACTTTCAATCTTTTTCCATGAGATTGACTTTTCTTCGTGGGTATAGAATCAATCAACACTGCTTTCATATTTTCATCAAATATACAAAATCCTGTTGATTCCATTGAAAGATCATATGCGTGTATATAATTAATTTTATTTCATCTCCAATATTCCAATATCAAACAAAGACATCACCCTAAAGCAAAGCCTTTATTTATTTTATTATTTTATTTATTAATTTTATTTATGTCTTCAAACAAACATATCTCAACAAACCTACTTCAACTTCTTAAACTCATTACTATCAATAGCAATTCTCTTAGCCTTCTTCAACTCTTTAATAGATTTTTCTGCCCTAACTGGTTCAACTTGATTAGGATATTCTTTTACCAAATCTCTATAAATTTCCCTCCAAGTATACCCCTTTCTACACATCCAATGTATTTCATCTAATTGTATGTATTAGATTTTAACCTGAATATATTCTTTTCATCACAATATTCTTTTGTATAAAAGTCCATAAAATAATCATACAAATTTTCTACATAAGAAAGTCTATCTTTCCTACCTATATACATTTCTTTAAATATACCGTAATATGTAGCAATTTTCATAATTTCTCCTATTCCCACATATTCATTGTTTTTATTAATTCTTAATATATTAATTTTTGTATATTCATCTTCTACATGCCATCTTTTAAATTCTTCCTGAATATTTTCTTCTCTTTTATGATCTTTTTCTTTATTATAAATATGTCCCTCTTCAATAATTAACTTTAATGATGGAATAAAGAAATCTACTCTATATTGTAAAATTGGAAACTGACATTTAATTGCTATAAAATTTCCTAATATGCTAAATAATAAATTCTTAAATTCACTTTCATATCTATTTAAAAATATTATATTAGTATTAAATGAATTAAAACATTTCCTAAATACTTGATCAATAGTATCTTTATTGGCATTTTCTAAAATTGAACATATTATTTCATATCCTGATTTACTAAGTAAATATATATATTTACTAGCGTTTACTGCATTTTTAGTAACAATTTTATTATCAATTAGTATATTAATTAAATATTTATTATTTTTTAAATTAAAAATATCAATACCATCAACAAAATGTGATCTGTTATTGTTTATCAATGCGTTAATATCTCCTAGTGGTCTTCCGTGTAGTTTAGATACAGTATTTGCTAGAATAACTTTTGAGTCTTTATTAAACCCACCACATATGTTTGGTATTTCAATCCCATTAACCATTGTGCTTCCATTAATTACTAATTCTTTTTCATTTTCCATTTTTAACATCTCCTTTAATATTTTATTTGTTTCCTTAAAAGGTATATAAACAGGAAATCGTTAAGGATTACGACTTTCGGGAGCTACCCTATCCTGTTTATTGCATTGATTTTTCAACACAATAAAATCTCATTCTAATTAAAGAATGAGATTCAATCCATTGAAAAATATTTATTTATTTAGAGCAATTCAAGCCATACCCACGCTTTCCATGTATCATAGAATTTATATAACTTTTATATTTCTCACAAATCCCAACATCCTTACAATTTTTCTCACAATGCTCACTACTAATTAATTTATTCTGTTTTACATTTCCGTTTGCCTTATTATCTGGATTATTTTTATTAACTTTGCCTTTTGCCAATTTCACCCACCTACTTTATAATTTATTTTATTATTATTAATTTTAAATTGTTATTTTATGCTAATAATGAAGTAGGAAAGAGAAAACTAATCCAAATCCCTACTTTTTACAATTGCAGATTTTATTTATTTATTATGATATCTGTTTTACTTCCAACCTAAAAGATTCATATGCTAACTCTGGAGAACCAGAGATAGATATACATTTTAATTTTAAATCAATATCAGCACTAGGCGTATAAAATCCACCTGCAACTGGCTGAGGCCCGACATGTCCAGTGAATGTTGAAGTGTAAGAAACCCCGTGGTTTAATGCAACTATTTCTGCTTCCCCAACTGCATTAACAAAAGCAAATCTTGCACCAGCAGGAGCTGAACCATCAATTTGTGTAAATGCGTGTATTTCATACGTCTTTCCTGCCTTTAAGGGAATGCTTGGAGGAGTTATTGTACCCATGTTAAAACTATCTCTTACAACAAAGTTAATTATAGTCCCAGTAGCTACACCAGATGATACTGTTTTATAACCACTCATATAAGATAACCCACTTATTTGACACCACTGACCACCACTGTAAATATACTTCCCTTCACCATTATCCGTTTGATAAAACTCATACCCCACAGTTGGAGACATAGCAATTCTTTGTGCTTTCGTTCCTGAGTTTAAAGTTTGTGCTGTTGAACCAATTTGGGTTATCTTAAAATATGACCTAGTAAGTGCTATTCCAGTAATGCCAGCAACAGTCCCTGTTGTCATTACTTTTACTGACATATTTTGAGTAGGAGTAACAATAGCTTTTGTTGGCAAACTAGAATCTGCAGATGCACTTTGCACTGGAACTGATAAACCTGTAGTACTAGTTGGCAAATAAGTTCCAGAGGAATCAGTCCATACATATTCTGCCCAAACATTACCTGTATTTCCATTAAACTCTATGAATGCTTCTAATTCGTATGTTTTTCCTGCAATTAAAGAAAACATATTATTTACTACTCCAATATTCCCTACTACTGGAGAAACTGGAATAATAGTATTCGCAGTAGTAATATTAGAAGTAACTCTTGCGAATATGTAATCAACCGTATTAATTACAGTAGCCTGAGTTGTCAAACATTCAATATAAGCTTTTGTGGAAGCAACAGTCAAGTTGCCAACAGTTGCAGTACCTGATATCGCTCTTACTTTAACTTGAGCGTCTACTAATGGAGTATAAATGACATTGGCTATACTATGCGTATAATCAGTATCTCCTTCTATAACTCCGCGTCCAGTATTAGCGACCAATTCTACGTTATTTGAATCAACCCACGTATAAACAATTTGACCATTTCCGGTACCATTGCATGCTATTTCTGCTTCAAGTTTATATGTTTTATTAGCTTTTAAAGTAAATACTCCATTAGTATCAACAGTAATATCATTACCATAAGAAGCAACTACAGTGTCAAAATCTATATCGACTGGAATAGATGGAAAATTTGTTACAGTATTAGTTTTAGCCATCATATAAGATTTACTCTGACCTGTTGAATTGCGATTATCCGGCAATGTCTCACATTTGCCATTATTGCTTGAAAGTATTGTAATACAATCATCTTTATTATATAGATATATGTAATCTGTTGAGTTATTTATTTTATCTGATGCTGATGGTTTAATACAAATGGTATTGTTATCATTACTTTGTTTTTTTATTGTTACAGAACGTCCTATTGAATTTGCTGTGCTAAGTGGTAAGGTTACTGTTATATTTCCAGTTGTAGCATCTGCTAATATACAATAGTTCCAATCGTTAGTAAGACTATCTGAGGTAATTGATTGTATTTTTAGGGTAGAACCTCCAGAACTTGAACTATAGTCCGAAGAAAAAATTGTCAAAGAATCCTCTCCTTTTATTGTTTATTTATTTTATTTAAATTCATTTACTTATAAAAAACTTAATAAATTAAGATTTTATTTTATTATTATTATTATTTAATAAATTAAAAAGAAGCAACTTGGTTGGGTGCTTCTTCTTGGGAAGTTGGTTGTTGATTAGGTATGTATTTGAATGTGAATCCTTTGTATGTATCTTTTTTATTATTACATATTAATGAAATGCTAGAGTGATTTAATTTAATTCCTAATAATTTTTCTGATTGCCTTTCGAGGTCTAAGGTGGATTCAAATATACCCAAACTAACTAAATCTTTAAATATTTCTACTGGCTTACCACATGCTTTTCCACTTTTTGCGCCCGCTTTATGACTTTCTTCTTTTGGATTGTAATTGCACCAACCTATTTTTGAACCTTTCTTTAAATAACTTATTATCGTAGGAATACTTAACCCCATTAACTCACTTATTTGTATACTGGTTACATCTGGATTATTTTTCTTATATTCACTGGCAGTTTTTATTAAATTGCATAAGGCAAATTTTTCACATATATCCCAATCAATACTCGATAAATTAAATATATTGTTTAATTCTGACTCTAATATATATGTCTTGATTTCTGTATTTTTATCGTCATAATATATTCTAATTATTTTATAACCATTTTCACTAGCAAGCCTATCTTTTTCATCATCAATATATTTAGATTCTTCTTTGGTTTGACCATTCATCATATTATCTTTTCTGTGAAATTCTCCATCAACCTCAATAATTATTTTATTATTTTCCAAAACAAAGTCGTATTCTCCATTCATATCTTTGTTTTTATAAGGATTATAAAATTTACACCAATCAAACCTCAAATTTCCTTTAAATTGTTGGTCAAGTTGTGTTAGGAGGTTATAAATATATTTATGTCCATACGAAAATCCATCTCCGCATGTGCAACGGATTGAACCATAATAGCATAATATCCATACTGCAATCTCTTTTTCCTCACCACATTCGGGACATATTACCTGTACTGTTTTCTCACTTCCGTGTGTATTTTTCTTAGCGTCTTCAAGGTTTTTAAAAAATTTAACTATTTTTAAATCAGTAGTAGCAACATCATTAATCCCTTCCACGCAAACAGAACCACTACAACAAGAACAATTTTGACCTTTTGATAATAAAGCGGACTCTTCCATATAACCATTGTCCCACGTGCATAAATTACACTTATAGCGATACCATTTTTGGTTTTGACCATATTTATTTATTCTATATTCTCTATCTATAATAGTTAAATTCCTTATATTTTCTCCGATGTTTGCTCTAAATTTCATCGTCACTATACCTAATAATTTACCAAGTTTGCCTTTTGCAAAACCATCTGTTAAAATTTTAAAAATGTCTTCATCCTTATATTTAATATATAAATATTTTTCGTTATAATTTACTATTTGAACCTTATTTTCTATACTATCATATATGAAAGGTACCCATGCTCCAATGCTATTTTTCCAATCAATTTTATTATTGTTGCCCTTTTTATGTGGTAAATCATCTAAAAATACTTTTCTCAAAATTCTATCACTTTCCTTTCAATCTTATTTAATTACATATTATTTTCCATATAAAAAGAACTCAAAGCTTTGAATAACTTCGAGTTCTTAGTGTATTTATATGTTGATATTCCATTTATCTCTTTAACAAACGTATATTTAATACCTTGTTTTTCTAAATAATCTCTTTCTAAATTCCATTGTGTCGCATATTCTTTATCAAATTTAGTTTTATTGTGATTATTCATTTTAATCACTCCAATTTATTTTAGTATTTAATTATATAAGTCATACAAACATACGGATTTAAAATTGAATAAGCTTGCCCCGAACCTGTAGAACCTGTGGTATAAGTTCCTCCTGTATTATCTGCAACATCTGTACTTCCACCCCAATCACCACGATTAATTGCACCATTACCTCTATCATAATAAGAATGTGTATGTGGCATTAATTCCGCAAGAGTATTGGTATGCGTTTTGCTTCCTCCAGTCATACCAACTGCCTTAAATTCGGCTGTTAGATCAGGCATAATTAAGGTTTTACCCCTTGTGTCTGGTAGATTAAATGTTGTTGAAGTTAGTGCTCCAAATGGTAATACCAAAATAATAGTAGAACCTGTTATTGTAGCATTATTACTGATTACAAAAGTAGTAGTATTAGTAATACTTGTAATAGTTGTTCCAATTGGAATTCCAGTACCTTCAATCTTTTCACCAATATATAAACCACTTGTACTTCCAGTAGTGACATTTTTAGTTCCTGTTGTTAAAGTACCCGTTATACTAAACGTAAGTACATTAAATAATGCTTCATAATCAGTTCTTGATTTACTAGCACCGTCAACTGCGAAGAATCCGCTAGGTGGTGAAAATCCAACAAATGGAAATGTTATACCAGTAGGCAATCCATCACTAGGTACGCTCCCTGTCATACTATTTATTTTAAATCCAATTGAATTATCACCAGAATATGTAAATCTAAAATAGCTATTTGAATCAAAAATAAAATCACTACCACTTTGACCTTCAAGATTTAATGAAAAATTATATGGAGCAATTTGAAGTCCTGTAAAAGATAAAGTTACTGCATTTTGAGTAGTATCGCCTTTTATAATATAAACTTCAAAACATTCACCTGCACTTAAATTACATTCATATAATGTTGTATCAGTATTTAAAGTAAGAAAGTTTGATAAATCAACCGTAATTGAATTACTTGACACATCACATAAATATAATTCATCTACATCTGCCGTAAAATCTGCACTTTTTACCACAGGAGTTAACCCACCTGATACTGCATTCCATGTTCCGTCACCTCTAAGGAATAAATTTTGTTGTCCAGCTATAGGTTTTGTAACTAATCCTGCCGTTCCATCCGTGCTTGATGTTGCACCCACTACATTTGGAATTTCAGCAAATATAGCATCACCTCTAAAAAACTTAGTTGTATTATTTGGAGGAGTTGGCACTTTACCACTTACTGTAGCTGTTGCATCAGGAAGAATAAGATGAACATGGTCTTCTCTAGCCGTTGCAACCGAAGTACCAATAGCAGGAGTACTTGAATCTGCTAAAGGTGTTATATTACCTAATTTGACAGTTCCAAAAGTTGTTGTGGTTGCCTGACTCAATGTATTTGCTACATAAACATGATTAGCAGTTAAATTCACTGGATTCCCACTAAAAGTATTTATAATCCATAGTTGGTCTCCAGTATTAAATGTGTTGCCTCCCAAACTGAATCCATTTGTCCCATTAAATATCCAGAAATCACCCTTTGAACCATCTGCAAATATTGCTAATGTTGCTGTGTTGTTAAAAAATCCTTTAGGACTACCTGTTACAATAGCTGAAAAATTCTTTAATTGTGTTACGTCAATGTTTACAACATCAGGAATTATATTATATATACCATCATATTTTAATCCAATACCTAATTTAGTTGTTATTAAACCTTCATTATCAACATTTATACCATTACCAATTTTTGAACAACCCATAGTAATTTGTGATGACACAGGTAGTCTTTCAGGATTAATAACACCTGTGGATATATTGTTAGCATTACTTGTATCAACATTAGGTACATTTGTTAATCCAATGTCTGATTTTACAAGGGTTATATTCGAACCTGTTTTACCATTTATAGATATATTACTAACGGTGCCACTTCCTAAATTTGGGTTATGTTTAAATCCCATTTTTTATCTCACCCCTTTTATCCTTTTATCCATTTATTCCGATCCAATTATAAGTAATATTATTTTCCATAATTTTACAACTATTAACTACAGCAAGAGATATACCTTGATTCGCACGAACATAAACTGGCGTTTGGTTATTAATAGAAATTGTACATACTTGATCATTTAATAATTCAAAATTAATTATTCTTGCTTTTGCAGGGATTATTTCTGCCTCTGCTACAGATGTTTGTAGAGATGGCGAACCTATTACTGTTCCATCGTAACGATTGGTGATCATATTTTTATCAGTCCTTTCTCTTTGTGAGTTTTTGGGATTTGTTTATTTATGTATAATTAGGATTATAAAATAGTAAAAAATAAGAGGAAGAAGACAATTTGAATGTCTGTCTTCCTCTTATTTTGATGGGGGATTTGGGTTGTTTTGTGTTTATAAGATAATTATAAACTTAGCTATTGTTTATAATTATTTTACTAAATATAATTTCCTTAATTCTTCTTTCTCATCTTCACTATATTTATATCTCTGCTCATCTTCGCTGTTTATCAGATAATCATAATCACTAGCACATATAAATACTTCTCTTATGTTTAGATAATTGTCTTCAAAATCATCTTCAATATTAACTATTTCTTTATTTTCCAATAAGAAATATTCATCTCTCATTTCAAAATACTTTTTTAGACTACAAGGTTTTCTTCCAGACCAATATTTAACGCCAAGTACATAATCATTACCAAAAATATCTAATATTTCTTCCATATCTTCAGAAGTTAAATTACCAACATGTCTTACAATATTTTTTAATAGATTGGAATGTTTTTTGGTGTGTAGTTTTCTTTTAATTGTGAATAGGTTTTTATTCATTGGATGGTAATACTCCTTTTATTTGTTTTAAAATTAAAATAGTTAATATAAATAACTGTACTCTTGACTAGAGACTATAATTAGAGTTATAGTCTCTCATAATTATTTATTCATAAATTGGATATGCTTTAAAGTCTGATTTTCCAATTTCAGATTCATATTGAATTTTGATATATTCATTAACTTTTTTACCAACATCTAACTCAAAAGAAATACCATAACCTTTAAAATCAACAGCAAAAGAATTTTGTTTAACCCATATAACTTTACAATTCTCTTCTTTCAATTTAAACTTTTCTTCTAATTTTCCATTAGGAGTTGATTCAATAATATTTTCCTGTTCTATTATTTTTCTTGACATCTCTTCGCTCCTAACCTTACAATTTATATATCCATCTGTATTTTTAATACATTGATCTACAGAACACCAACGGACAAACGCACAATTTTCATTAATAACATTACATTTAATTATATGGTGTATATCAAGTTGATGATATACACCATATTCGCAAATAATACTCATACTATTATTTTAACTATTATGAACTTGTTACTGTAGCAGTTGTAGACACGGTGTTCTTACTTGTGATAATTACTGTAATGACCGAACTTCCTGCGGCTACTCTAGTAATAAGTCCAGTGTGAAGTCCAATTGTACAAGTACCTACTGTTCCACTTGTGAACGAAAGATCAGCAACAGGAGCAATAAATGCCGCATCTCCATTTGTAGGTACTGCCCATACCACAACCGTAGCACTGGGAACAGCAACAGATATGGCAATAGTATCATCCTGAATTGCCAAAATATTAACATTATCATACCAATTGGCAGAATCTAATACTTCTGTAATAGTGGCATAAACTCCAGCACTTGAACAACCTGCAACAGCGGAAGCTAGTGCCATCCCTTTAATTGGAGTACTAGAAACACCAGTCGTAGTTAAATTTAATGTAGCTGTTCCATCTAATTGCAATCTAGGAACTTCTACTAAAACTTTACCAACTAGAGTAGATGTG